>NPIG01000330.1_pt1 | contig 43147 bp, 43 predicted proteins | sample 8637441 | NCBI WGS metagenome assembly NPIG01 (sample SAMN07420675, study PRJNA396082) | bioreactor metagenome | isolation source: sample BR6 brine-fed electro-methanogenic bioreactor BR | place: Japan: Kochi | collected 2016-06-14
CTTCCACGATCCGTGGGCTTGTATACACTCTTTCGCATCGGCACAGAGGTAGTAACATACGAACCGTCCTTTCTTCTCGTCTCTGACAATACCATCCCGGAGCAGCGGTTTCATATGCCAGGTGACGTTCGCACCCGACATTATAAGCCGGGACGCAATCTCTTTTCTCGTGCTTCCCGGGTTTTGCAAAACGATATTGAGCATCCGACTCTTTGACTGCTCGGTGAGATATCCCGCCACCTTTCGTTCCAGACCGGAACAGGCGCCCGTGTTGACGTAATATCTCATCCCTCTGCAATTCTGCTCGGGGACGACCGTTCCCATCCTGCATAACATCTCTACATGGTAGCGGAGGGTTCCGATATTCATCCCAAGCAACCGGGAGAGAGAGCTTGTAGTGATTCCCGGATTATCGCGTATGCACAGATATACTGCATTCCGGGTTTCGTTCTCAAGGACGTTATGGTACAGAACCCTCTTATGGCCGAAATGCAGCCATGCGAGCAGCGAGAATACAAGTTGTATCGGGATAAAGAGCGCCGGAATAAATACGGATACGAGTCCGAGAATCACAATGTTCAGGGGTTCGTTCCAAGTGTACACCTGAATCAGATCCAAAGGCACAATCTCAGGATATGCGTCATGAACGGCAGTAGCAGATGCGGCAGACGGTAACAGTGCAAGGCAGAAGATGACCAGAGCGATTCCGGCAATCCAAACCCGCATGACCATGAATTTATATAAAACCGGTAAGCAATAAAAAGATTTGGTTTGATAGGAGTTCTGCTTTGTTGAAATCAAGTGAGAGGTAATCATTTAAGCATAAGCATTGCAATTCAGAACATACGGAATCGTTCCTGTCACACTCTCTCCATACACTTTAAGTCTCCAGGTACCTGATGCAGGGCTGTTGATATCCACGCGGATCCGTCCATCCAGGCATCCGCCATAATTGTCATGGTACGAACCATACAGGCTCCCATCCGGCCTGTAGATCTCCAATCTCAGGGAGTGAGCGGGAGAAAACCAATTTAAGTCGACATTCAGTAAGGACATACCGGCTGGTACATTGAACAGATGAGTATCAGTCTCCCCCTGCGTGATCGTAAAAAACTCACGGGTTCCATACCCGTCCATCTGCGAGAGATGTCCCGCGATTCTATCATTTTCACTTCCGATACCTGTAGCTGAAACCATCGGCACGATGAAGGCGACGACGGCCAGAAGCCCTATAACGCGGCTGATCTTCATTAGAATCCACCGATGAGACATCGGAAGACCTCCGTATAAAAATTCTGTCCAATTCATTTACACGTCGGCAGGTTTTTGCCGAAAGTGGGATGTTTGATCCCTTTCCTGGAGATGAAACCCTTATCACGGCGCCGCTGTGCAGGGTACACTAGCCCACCATCGGCAACGGTGCAGGCAGAATCGCGCGGATGTTCATGAAAAATGAAGGAAACAATGATCCGGCCCTTCACGGAAGAAGCATCCGCATGTGTCAAGCTCTATTTTGGTCCTACATACCATGGGATACACCGTATCTCGAAGTATCTTCCCTGGTATTCATATAGTTTCAAGTGGGACAGGCACTCCGACCGGGAATACTCCTCAAGGCAGAGATTAAACGACCAGAGATGTTTTTCCGAATAATCCTGCACCTCATAAACAAGCCGTTTACCATCGCGCCATTCAGCCGTACTGGTGGACGCTGCTTCCATTCCCCGTCTGTACTCCGGATATTCCTCCAGATTCTCGTCAATGAGATGGAATACTAGGGCGTCTTCCGTGAAACTCTGGTTATATTCGATGATGAAGCAACGGAACAGGGTCTCATTTTTCGGCTTGTCGTTCCCCGGAATGCCGTTCATTTGCTGAGTAACCAGCCCGTAGATCAGGTACACGCCGAGTATCCCGATGAGTATAAGGATACCCACCACTGCAGCCTTTTTTTTATTATTATCGAACAGTTTCATCGAACAGGGTCACATCCATTTCTGCAAGTCTTTTCCAGATGGTATTCTCACATCATTCACGGAGTAACTTTGGCCACCAGAACACTGTTGAAAGATCTTTGAATCCTCCGATGCAATGAACAAGCCCCTATCGTGCATAAAAAGAGTGGGTTAAGCCCACCGGTAATCCAGGTAGGATCGGGTAATCAGATCCTGATTGTTCGATCCGCCCCAAGCACGGTCAATAGAGACAAAGCTTACATCAGGCGTCTGTTCATAATAGCTCCAGACTTCACGTGGTTTTCGCCAGGTGCCGCCTATTTCGCGGGCCCATTCGTCGATTACAGGATTCGTGTAAGCAACAAACTGATCAGTGATCGGTTGGTTTGCCTGATAATGCTCAGCAGAACCGGTTAACCTCGTAAAAGTAGTACTCGGATTATCCTGGTCATTGTATACGTATTCCGCGAACCATTGTAATGTGTCCATGTCTTCAAACGTTATGTAATATCTTCCATTAGAGATCTGGACATGATAACCATATGCATGGGGGAAAGATGACGAATCAAGTTCGATAATGCCGTCACCGCTGCTCTCCCATTGCAGTAGAGGGGTCGGCGTATGGTTATAATTGTCATAGATTGCCGGGAATAGGTAAACTGCCCCATCTGTCGTAAAGTGATCATAATTCACCACAACTTCTATAGCATCCTGACCATCATTGAGGTAATACTCTCTCCTGCGGGGCATAGTATTGATTGTCCTGACCTGAAAAATACCAATAATTTGGTGTTATCTGACCGATACAGTAATCATAAGTAACCCACCAGTAGGCCCGATTAAAATGAACCCATTCGTTGAACCAGATGCCATTATCCAGAGCAATTGCCGGGATGATACTATTCGCATCAGCATTCATTCCCGGTATTTCAGGAGTTTCCATTACCGGGGGAATAGTGGTAAGTTCTTCCAATACCTTCGCATCGTATTCACCGGGAGTTACTATCAAAACATTGTCTTTCAATTCCATATGTGAGTTAAGATCGGTGAGATTCTCATAGAATCTGCAGAAATGCGATGTGGGCAATGTCAGGGTATCATTTTCAGAACCGGCAAGGAGCCTTTCATACATTGTCTTTGGCATTCGTACCAGGACGACAGCATCTTCAGGATTGATATCCTTTTCAATGAACAGATTCTGAAATCCTTTGGATTCCACAAATTGTGTATTCAGATCCTGAGATGAAGCCGGAAATTCAATAATTCCAGTTTCTTTGCTCCGGCCCAATCCATCGAGAGCATTCCCGGATAAAATGAGAGTTATCATTTCAGATTCCGGCAAGGGGGTCGCAGGTTTTGCGTCCATGAAATATTCAGGTGGAATGTAATGATCGGGCACATTTGGTGCCTTACCTACATCAACAGGATTTTGTTCGTTTAATCCTTGTTCCGCTGCGCTCACCATCGATACCACTGCCATAGCTGCAAGCAGCACTGAAAGCAGGATGACGTTACGTTTCGGTGTTTTCATGGGTCTTACCTCTGTCTTTTCCTTGAGATTGTAGAGGCATAACCCAGAAACCGTGTGAAAGTGGCCGGTTCATGCCTCCGTGCATACAGGGTGCGTCATCCGGGCGTCAACCGGGGATGGGCTACCCCTGCACTTTTACAGACGCCATTTCGAAGCATCCACACAAAGACCTGAACGGCGATCTATTTAGAAATTCTGTCCAATTTATTTACACGTCGGCAGTCGCGTGATCGCGGGCAGTCTCTTCAGTGACGAGGTATTCCCGAACGTTCTGCTCGTCAAGATGGACAATCGTGTCGTTCCGGGCTTGAGGAGATGTACCCCTATGCACATTACAAGTACATGCTCGGCAAGGCCAAGGATCAAAAGGTCCTTGACGACTAACTCAGGATCGAGACCGACCGGGTCGGCCGGGTATCCGAGAAGACGAAAGGAGTCAACCGGTACCGGATAGCCCACTGCCTTGGCATATTCCGTGAGGCATTTATCAGGGGTGCAGAGGAGGCGGGTGTAACAATCGACCTCATCCTCCCGACAAGAGATGTCATCAATGTGATAGTCGAGCAGGGGGATTGCGCCCTCCTGGAAGGGAGCCTCTCAATGGATGAGTATCACGGGGGGTTCTGTGAAGAGTTGATCCGGTTCAGAAACTAACGGTACAAAAATAGTAAGTTTCTCTCAGATCAACGGCTCCGGAAGTGTCCCCCCACTTGTCGGGAGCTTCGTCGGCTTGATCAGGACCTGTTCATCAGACAACAGGATCTTCTCGATAATCAGCTCTTTTCCCCGATTCGTCATCGCCAAGAGCGGAACCAAAACCCCTGCCTGGAGGAGCGCCCCCTCTCCGGCGATCCGCCAGAACGAGCCGGATGCGCAGGCAGTGACAATATAAGATGCGAAATGGTTATCTCCACCTCTGCCTCCGAAAGGCCGGTGGCACCGACCCCGATGATCAGGATATTAGCAAAGTTCCCGGTTCGTCTCCTCATCCCCTATGATATAGGCAAATCCCTTCGCAACCTCATGGACGGAATCATTCCACCTGTCCTCCATTCTATCTTCGGCACCCTCCGCCCTTATATCAGATACTCCTTCATCACGAAGAGAAGATGTGGATCCGCATTTAACCGCTCAGCAAACTGCTCCCTCCCGTCACGATCCTGGGGGTATGACCGCAAGCGGGCAAACCGTATCTCTTCGAGCGGGAATCCTTCCGCGAGGAGCAGATTCTTGATCTCCTCCCGATCCATCTCCGGCGGGTTCTGGCCGATGTCAACAAGCCAGAGTGTGCGGCCGTCTACACTCTTTGGGTTTTCGAGGACACTCCAAAAAAATGCATCACTGGCGCAGATCACCAAAACAGCTCTGTGATTCTCAAGACGTGCCCGGTACCCGGCGAACTCAGTAGTTGTTGCGTTGAGACAGAGCCAGGATATTCCCGGGCTCGTCTTTATTCCTCCCGGGAGGGAGGCGTCGCCGAGGTGCTCCTCGATGACGGCAGAGATCTCATCGTCTGAGAGAGCGGCATCGTAGGCGATGGTAATATCCCATTCTGCCGTCATCTGCCACTCCTCCAGTTCCCTCTGCTGTGCAATCAACTCCGACCCGGATAACGGGGTGGCGGGAGGTGGCGTCACTGTTGAAGAGACTTCCTGAAGCCTGAAAAACTCCTTATAGGACTCAGAATCATCCTCCGAGAGTCTTTCCCGGAGATCGATATCGTGTGATTCTGCAAACGAGAGTATCTCGCGATAGCGTGTATTACTATTCCGCCATACAGCAATCCTGCTCTCGATCTCATCCGGATCGAGAGTGCGTCCAAGGTGATCGACGACTGCATCTTCGTTTGCCGGTTCCCGCTCCACAATCATCCCGGATGCCGGATCTATCAGGAGGAGTTTCTCCGTATCGTTCACTGTCTTTGCCCATATCAGAACGCCGGTGATCGGCGGAGCATAGCATGGGAGAGCCTTCTGGATCTTCCAGCCAGGATATGTATGCTCTGTTGTTGCGATGGCCATCTGTAGTGCATCATCGGGGTCAAAGGTTGATGACGAAGTACCATACTCCATCACCGAACCTCCGAGGATCGTCCGGGCTGCGACCTTTATGTTCCCGATCACCATGCCACCGCTCTTCACCGGGTACTGGTAGACAAACGGCCTCCCGTTGCGATCGAAAAAGAGCACAGAATCTTCGCCAATTGTGGCGCTCCTCCATGCCTTATCTTCGGCGAGTCCTGGACCCACAACGATGAATTCGACGAGCGCAGCAGTCGCGTGATCGCGGGCAGTCTCTTCAGTGACGAGGTATGGATCTGCAGGCTCTGCTAAATATGGAGATGGAATAAAAAGGATGGCGCTTGCGAAAACGATGCACGTGATAGCAGCAGCAATAACAACAATACGGCCCGGTCTGTTCATGGTATCACCTCAGTAACCAACCAATAGACACAAGATATCATGTTAATTATCTCCAAATAAGGTAAATGAGTATCATCACTGGATTTAAGGATCTTCTCATGGAGAGGATCTAAACCGGTAATAGAACTCGTTCAATCAACTAATATATATCCTATGTGAGTAATGGAATTCCAATTCTCCCATTTGACACTCTCTTCATTTACTGGACCCGGGTCAAATATGTATAAGTAATGACTTCCATCAGAATTGTAAGCCCATCCAGCACACACCCTTACATGACCTGGAATTGATGACGTTAGCGGATCGTTATATGTCTGAATATGATTATAGGCTGTGTCCCAAGTAATCATATAATTATTATAATAATTAGTGAGATATCGACCAAGATGATCGGGCGGTGAACTATCATATCCATAATAATGAAGTTGATTACTCCATTTCACACCGGTTGGCGAGGGTGGTATTGAATCATTCCATGCTTCCATTTCATCGGCGATATGATTCATATCATGAGCCACGTTGAACCACTGTGCGATCATTTTTCCAGATGCAACGGCGCACCACCAATTATTTGGTTGAGAAACCAAATTATTATTATTCCAGATCTTTTTATAGTCAATTATGCCTTTTGAGAGACCGAAATTTTTGGAATTACAGGCTGGGACATAACTCCTCAAAAGTACTATATTGTATAAAGGGCTAATATATATGCAGGAATCTCTGAACAGAGATTCCAGCGGTGTTATTATGGTTCAGAAAGAGGGGTTCAAACCATACCATCAGGGACAGACCTTTCTGCTCCCTCTCTCTGTTGAAGAATTTGTTCCGGCACATCACAGTGCCCGGATCATCAGTGCTGTTGTCGACAAAATGGATCTCACCGTTCTTTACAACACATATAACGCAACCGTTGGTCAGAATGCTTTTGATCCTCGAATGATCGTCAAAGTTCTCTTTTATGCTACATTCCAGGGTGTATTCAGCAGCAGAGAGATAGAAAACAAACTGCACACCGACACCGCCTACATGTATCTTGCCGCGATGCAGAAACCAACCTATCGAACGATCAGCCGTTTCCGAACCCGATTCTTTGATGAACTTGTCCCGCTCTTTGAACAGATTATCTCGATCTGCAAAGATCTCGGTTTAATCGGTCTGAACCATATCGCCTTTGATGGCTCAAAAATCAAAGCAAACGCTTCTTCAAAGAAATCTGTGACACAGGAACAACTCCGACGCAGGATCAAAAAGCTCCTTGGCAAAGCGAAAAGGACAGATAACGAAGAGGATGAGCTATTTGGAACCGGGTCCCCATTCACCATTCCAGAGGAATGTGCAGATGACCCTGATCTGATGAAGAAGATCGAGGAACTTGCATCCGCATACAACTATCTTGTTGCATCCGGTGAAAAACGCATCAATCTCACCGATGAGGATGCACATCTCATGAAAAACAAACAGTCCTGTCTTGCAGCATATAATATGCAGACAGCAGTGGATGATATGGCCAATATCATCGTTGCCGTCGATGTCACAACCGAAGAAACCGATTATCACCAACTCATTCCAATGGTCGAACAGGTTATGAATAATACATCCAGTGCACCGGCTGTCATCAGTGCCGACCCCGGTTATGCCACATTTGAGAACTATGCATTTCTGAAAGACAATGGATTATTTAGCTTGATTCCTGATTCCATGCATTTTATTGAGACTCACGGGAGACCGAAATATTATCCGAAGTCGCGGTTCAGGTATGACCTTGAAAACGACTGGTATACCTGTCCTGCCGGAAGGAGAATGCATTTTGTCCGGATTCAGAAGGATAGCAAAAGCCAACCATTACGGCTGTATCGTGGTAATTGCGCCTGGTGTCCACTCCATCTGAGTTGTACAAAAGCATCTAAGCGTTCAATCACACGACATCCCCAGGAGATGCTGAAAGACGAGATGAGAGCGCGGTTGGCAACACCTGACGGGAAGAAGGAGTATGCAAAACGACTCACTGTGGCTGAAGCACCGTTTGGAAATATGAAGGTAAATAAACGCTGGATTCAGGTGAGCCACAGGGGTAAGAAGAAGGTGACAGGTGAGTGCATTCTTCATGCAATTGGACACAATCTTGGTGTCATCTGCAAACGTGTGCCGGTTCAAAAGGTGCAAAACCTTGGCTCAGTCAATGGTTTGAGGCTACCGTCTCGGCAATACTCGAATGAGGGATCGTTTTCGTCATTTTTTACCGATGAACGATGTATCTGGGTTTCCCCCTGTGATGAATGGAACCAATATGAGCGTTGGGGGATCAAATGTGGTGATCCGGGATGGATTGTTGGGGTCATGTGCTCATGACAAAAAATGGGGATTTTGTCCCAGCCTGGATTTTGTCCCAGCCTGCGATCCTCTCTCTTCACCCCCGCAATTCTGTAATCGCCACCGGCGGGAGTGTCGTCTGGAGCAGAGCGATGATGGAGCACCTGAAATCACTTGGATTGGTCGTGTACCTGGAGATCTCCTTTTCAGAGATGGAGAAGAGGATCAGAAACATCACCACACGGGGAATTGTCCTCATGCCAAACCAGACCCTCCGGGGAATGTTTGACAGCCGGGTTCCGCTTTATGAGCAGTATGCCGATTACACAATACCGTGTTCCGGTGAGGACCCTGAATCTGTTGTAAGTAGCATCATCACAATCAGCAGACAGGAGTAGAGTAACCGGTGAAAGAGAGAGGATGGGGAAGAATAACGCGAAATTGCGATCATATTCTGGAGATTAGAATCAGAAGATCAGAATTCCGCAAGATAACCCGCTACTCAAAGTCGATTTCTGCCACCAGAACCCACTCCCCCTCCTGTTCATCTAAGCGGACCGTTAGCATATCCCCTTCATGAACGCCATAATCCGAATACGGCTCATTTAAGAGCGTTCCCTGAAACGACATGCCATCTTCTGACTGGCTATTCAGGCGAACCCAGACAAGTTCGGGTTGGATGACCTTGTCGGTGGTGAAAAGCAGAACCGTTACATCATCAAAATATACGGGGGCACGGAACCTGTCGATATCCACTCTCTTTCTCAATGTGTGCAGCATCTCTGGCTCATAATAGAGCATCCATCTCTGTTCCTCATCAATCGGGAGGGCCAGTAATTCCTGACCAGATAACAGCGTATATGACCCCACGTCATCAGATATGATTATCAGGCCCTCGCCATGATCTTCAAAATGTTGAATGATCTCCGGCAGAGCATCAGGACGGGTCCGGCACAATGAATGGATACGGAAGTTGATCCCCTCCTCATGATCTACATAGAAATAGCCGATGCAGCTGTCAGCATCCGGCTGCAGCAGCCCCTTTCCTGAGAGAAGGTCGGAGATAGCGTTATTAATCTCCGCCACCGCCCACCTGTTGACTATCTCCCGATCTGTCGTGCGTGAATGTGTCGTGTTCATGGTACATGCTCTTCATCCACAGAGGTAAAGCGGTTTCGAATTGTTCAGGTAATGGTATTGATTCCTGGATTATGACAATAAGATCCATCTGGGGTGAGTCACGATTGTGAGAGATGACCCAACAGATGCATCACCGGGTGCACTACCACATGCTCCGGAATCATTTAGGCAGATAATTATTCCTGGAAGACGATGATATGCAGATAGTACAAGGCATCGGATCATCGGCAACCAATGAACCGTAAACGCAGAACAGACAGGGGGTAGAGTGAGTGAATGTCCGGAACCAGATAATTATCATCATCATCCTCGTAATAGCAGCTCTGGTTGCAGTACTTGGTTTTGCCACCCATACGCTCATTCTCAATGATTTTGCCGATCTTGAGGAGAATCAACTTGAAGACACGATGGAGAGAACCATCAGGTCAATTGAGAGGGAGCAACAGTTCCTCTCAACAAGTGTTTTGGACTGGTCAGACTGGGATGACACGTACTTGTTTGTGCAGGGGATGGATCCTGAGTATGAGCAGAAGAACCTTGATGAATCGGTATTTCAATATTTCAACCTCAATGCAATGATCTTCACCGGACCAGATGGAGATATCATATATGCGCGTGGATTCGATCCGGATGTCGGTGAGGAGAGAGATGTTCCCCCGCAACTCTACACACTCCATAACTCCCTTCTCCTATCTGGCGCCGAAGAGCTCTCCGGGATTGTTGAGACCGAAGACGGGCTGATGCTCGTTGCAATACGGCCGATCCGGATGAGCTGGGGAGAGGGTCCTGTCATGGGCACCCTCCTCTTTGGACGTGCGATGGATGAAGGATGGATCGAAGAACTCTCGGATCTCACCGGCATTCCTATCCAGATCACCAATATTCCGGACGAGCCCCTGCCAACAGATGAACCATATCTTAAAATCTCAAAGGAGCCGGATACGATCACCGGATCAACAATAGTATCCGATATTTTCGGAGAGCCGGTGATGTCGCTCTCGATAACCCAGGAGCGAACAATATACAGGAAGGGGATTCTCGCCTACGAGTCGGGAATGGTAGCAATTCTGGTCTTTTTGGGCATCTCCGCCTTGCTCTTCTACCTGCTCATCAACCATTTCTTCCTCAGGAGAATTACCCGCCTGAACCGGGAGGTGCAGGATATCACCGGCAGCCTTTCCACCACCGCATCAGTTGGAGTCGACGGTGATGACGAGGTAGCAGAGCTCGCAGCCTCGATAAACAGTATGCTCGAGTTCATAGAGAAAGATCAGCAGGTTATCCGTGAAAGCGAGGAGAAGTACCGCCTTATCGCCGAGAATACCGCTGATATCATCTATATCTGCGATATGGACCTCAATCTCACTTATACCAGCCCTTCGGTGATGAAGATAAAAGGATTCACCGTTTTGGAGGCGCTTGCGATGCCGGTTGAGGAGAGGATTACTCCCGCCTCCCTTAAAGAAATCATGGCACTCTTTGCTGAAGAGAGGGAAAAAGAAGCTTCAGGTTCTGCTGATCCGAACAGAACCATCACATTTGAGAGCGAAGAGTACTGCAGGAATGGATCCACCATACTTGTTGAGAACTCTGTCCGGTTTCTGAGGAATACAAAAGGTGAACCGGTTGGCATTCTGGGAATCAGCCACGATATTACCGAGCGGAAAAGAGGAGAGGAGGCTTTGACCCTCACAAACGCAAAACTCCAGCTCCTCTCCTCCATCACCCGCCATGATATCCTGAACAAGTTGATGGTTGTGAAGGGATACCTCGGGCTGGCAGAGGAGGAACATGATGAGGCGAGGCAGGCAGAGTACCTGAAACAGGCACGAAAAGCGACTGATGATATTCAAAGACAGATCGAGTTCACACGCGAGTATGAGCAGCTCGGGATACAAAGTCCGGCATGGAAGACCATCAGCAGCCTGATAGAATCGATCGATGACACAAAACTCCCGATCGCCTGTGATTGTGACCGGATATCGATCTATGCAGACCCGATGATCGAGAGGGCGTTCTTCAACCTCTATGAGAACACCCTCCGCCATGCAGAAGGGGCAACCCGTGTGCAGATTTCATGTGAAGAGACAGAAGGGGGGCTTATGATCACCTGGGAAGATGACGGCCCCGGCATCCCGGATCATGAGAAGAAGATCATCTTCGAACGCGGATATGGCAAAAACACCGGTTTTGGATTATTCCTTGTCCGCGAGATCCTTGAGATCACCGGGATTTCCATACGCGAGGACGGAATTGTCGGGGAAGGCGCCCGGTTCAGGATGCTTGTTCCAGAAGGCAGGTACCGGATCGGATAGAGCCGGAGTGAGGCACTCATCACAGGCTACCGGCCAGCTCTTCTACATCGGGAGAGCAGAAACCGGCATCCCACTACCCCAAAGCCTTTATATATAGATACATAACTTTTTTGGAGGGATCCGCAGGTCTTCACGCGCCATATAATACCGGATGAGTTCAGGATCAAAGATCCAGCAGACTTTTCCATCGGCATCAAGGGCGATCTTATTTGATTCAATCAGGTACTCAATAGCGGTTTTGAATGTCTGGTACATCATTTTCCGTGGGAGAGATGACCAGAGAGCTCGCCGCCGGAACTCCCCGCTATGCTCCTGAACAAACTCCTCGATCATCCGGATTGTATCAAGAGTAGGAGAGTGTGCCGAGGTACTGGCAGCTGACATACAGAATGGTGTGTCATATAACTATATATAACCAAAGCTTACCAAGGCCTGAATCAGGAGTCGCCCTTCCCACCACCTAATCCCCGGATTCCTCACGCTCAAGCTCCTGAAGAAATGCGACAAGGAATGCATGCCTCTCTTCGGCCATCTCACGGGCAGTCTCTGTATACATCCGGTCCTTCAGCTTCAGCAGCTTCAGATGGAAATGAGCGACAGCACCGGGAATGCCACTTTTCTCCTCCCCTGCCTGCATGAAGGTCCGGGCGATGCCGACTGCACCCATCGCATCAAGCTTGTCGGCATCTGAAAGGATCTCTGCCTCGGGGGTTTCCGGCGCAATCCCTGAACTGTACCGGTGGGTACGGATCGCATGGCAGATTGAATGGATCATGTCACCGGGATACTGAATTGACCGGAGATACGCTTCTGCCATCTCCGCCCCCTGCTCTTCATGGGGGATACCGGTCTCCTCCTCAAGGGGGCGGGCGATATCATGGAAGAGGGCGGCCGGGATCAGAATCGCCATATCCGCACCCTCCCGGATGCCGATACTCCGGCAGAGACTGGTGACCCGTGCGGTATGATCGAAGCCGTGGGAGCCGGATGCCTGGAGTTGTGCCTTGACATAGTGCCGGATATCATCGATCATTAGAAAATCCCCCTCTGGCTACTCTCCATCTCCATTCCGGCACCTCCGCCTGAATACCCAGAGAAGAGTTCCGGCAGCAAGAAGCAACAAAATTCCTATAATAAGATACAGAAGAGACGGGTGATACGCAACTGAAAAGGTGGAGCCTGCTCCAGGACCAATATACACCACACTGTCTCCGGTCTCTGGTTTTTCGAGGATGCCCCAACCTTCATTCACCACACCATCTCCCCTCTCAAATCCATCGGTTTCGAATTCCATTGCATCCCCGGCACTCTGCGAGGCGCCGGCACCCACACAACAGGCAATAAGCCAAACAAAGAGTGTTAACCAGAAGATTCTTTTTGTCTGCATCATCATATCAGATCATACTCCATTGATCCATATCGGATCTCATGCCAGATACCCATCCATATACTCCAGAAACCGCTCAACCGTCTTCGTTGAGTACGGTCCCTCCTCATATGCCGTCATCAGGGTAAGCTCCCCCCTGAAGGTATAGGCCACAACCAGGAACCCATAGGGCCAGCAGATGCAGGGGATGAAATGGAACCGTTCAAGGGAGAGGGCAGTACCGTCTTTTCCGGGCATGGGAAGATAGTCCTCCGGGCTGATGATTCCCAGGTTTGCAAAGACCGGGTTCTTCTCGCCATCTGTTCTATATCGATCGATCATCCCGTCAAAGAACGCCTCCACCGAATCCATCCCACCGGCATAGATCTTGTCATAGAAATAAATGCAGCCCGGCCCGATCCTGCCGTCCTTCCGGTTCTTCATGAGGGCTGTCACTTCGGGGAGAATATCCAGAAGCCCTGCCCCGGCTTCAACCTCAAGTGTCAGCTCAAAGGCAACCGAGAGGTTCATCGGCGGGAGGCGTTCCTTCCCCGGCAGGAGGCGGCGCATGTCTGCTGATGTCAGGATGCCACGGGGAGCGCCGCGATCTGCTGGATCATCCCTGATCGCTAAAAACGCCAGAAAGAAACCAGCAATCAGGACATCATTGACGGTGGCTCCATACTCCTTTGCAATCGCCCTGATCCGGACAAGGCGATCCGCCGGAAGTGTCCGGTATGCAGCTCGCTGCGTACCCCGTCCGACCCATTCGGCCGGGAAATGCCAGCGGTCAATGAAGGGCTCTTCTTCTGCAATCGCCAGCCTGCACTCCTCTTTGGTAAAGAGGGAGAGGACGCGATCTGTGGTCCGGTCATAGCAGCCGGTGGAAGGGGGACAAAATCCGGGATCCTGCATCACCCTCCGGTATACCGAACAGAGATCCTCAGCCATCGTGAGGACACCCTTTGCATCGCAGAACCCATGGTGGCAGGTAACACAGATGGTATCGCCACCAGTTCCCCGGTACACCGTCACCCGGATCTGCGGGCCTGCCCGGACGTCAGGAGGCTGGGGGAGAACGGCAGGCGGAGGGGCGTTGGACCCGCCGGAATGAAGAACAAACGCTCCTCCCCACTCCTCTTCCCCGATCTCCTCCCAGACCGGTTGCCCATCAACAACCGCAAATCTCGATCTGATATAGGGATTTGATCCGATCAGCCTCATTGTCGCAGTCTTCAGTATATCTTCATCGACTTGTGCGTCAAAGCTGAGGACGACGGTCATCGCCGGGTCATAAATCTGTTCGAAGAGGACATTGAAGAGATCAAATACAGGTGCGGGGTGGTGGGGGGGAGGAGGAGTCATCACCTGAATACTTCTCCCCATGATGTTATGGTTCTTTTCAAGAGAGGGTAGGAGAAGATATGCAACCAGAGAGAAGGAGGGGATAAGAGACCGGATCTTTTTTCACTCACCGGTTCCATCATTTGCTGATGAACGATGACGAGGAGATTCTCCGGAAAAGTGTCCGGCATGCCCTCAGGCTCGGGGCGGACGTGGCAGGCACAATCCCGGCAGCCATGCTCAAAAACTGTCCATCAGCCGAGGCAGACGGCAACCAGGGATCAGTGAGAGATCAGGGAACCTACATCATCCTCGGGCTCTTCCATGATCCCGCCACGCCGGAGATGGATTACTGGGAAGAGGGGCGTGGTACACCGGGGGATCGGCAGCTTGGAACGATCGGGAGATCGATTGCCGGGTGGCTGAATGAAACACACGGGATCACTGCGGAATTGATCCCCTACCAGCTCTATGACGGCGGGATCTATCTCAAGGATGCCGCAGTACTCGCAGGAATCGGCATCATGGGGAGAAACAACCTCGTGCTGGTGCCGGGATTTGGGGCCCGTATCAGGTTCCGGGCAGTCTGGGCGGATATCGAATCCGATCCACCAGGACCAGTCGATCTCACAAACCCCTGCCCTGAATGCCCCGGGTATTGCATCAGCACCTGCCCGATGGGGGCGTTTGAGACCGGAACATACAGCCGGGAGCGGTGCATGCAGCGGATGGATGCAGATAAAAGCAGAGACAGCGGGAGAATAGACCACTGCCGGGCATGCGAGCTCGCCTGCCCCTAACGCCCCGCTGCTCTCAGCTCCTCAAGCTTCGCGAGCACCTCTTCAACATGCCCCTTCACCCTCACCTTCCGCCAGATATGGGCAATCTTCCCATCGGGATCGATGATGAAGGTGCTCCGTTCAACCCCCATATACTCCCTGCCGTACATCTTCTTCTGCTTCCAGGCGCCATAGGCCTCGATCACCAGGTGCTCTGGATCTGAGAGGAGGGAGACGGTAAGCTTCTGTTTCTCCGCGAAACGACGGTGGCTTTCGATCGAATCCGGGCTGATCCCAAATACCGGCGTATTATCACGGGCAAACTCCTCCATCGCATCCGAGAAGGAACGTGCTTCAAGGGTGCAGCCTGATGAGTTATCTTTTGGATAGAAGTAGATGACCACAAAGACACCCCGCTCCTCTGCAAGGCATACCATATGCTCATCGATATCAGGGAGGCAGAAATCCGGAGCCTTCATTCCAACCGTAAGTTTAGACATGTGAGACTCTGGCATCGATCAGAGGATAAGCATATCGCCGGATCGTAACCGGGAGCATATATTTCTCCCATCCAGCCCAATGTATACCCACGATGAGAGAGAGCCCCGAATTTGCATGGAAACAATGCCTGATCGTCAGGGACGACGTGAAGATGAGCTGCGGGAAGAAATGCGCACAGCTTGCCCATGCCGCCGTCGGCGCCTATGAAAAGGCCACTGCCGCCTCGAAACGTGCCTGGATGGATGAGGGGCAGAAGAAGGTCGCCCTGAAGGTGAGCGGGGAGCGGGCGCTCTATGAACTGAAGGTGGTCGCAGAGGCAAACGGCATCCCCGCATGCATCATCCAGGATGCAGGTCTGACCGAGATTTCGCCGGGAACCGTCACCGCCCTTGGCCTTGGACCTGCAAAATCCGAACTCCTCGACCGGGTCACCTCAGATCTGAAACTGCTATGATGAAGAGTCCCTATCCCCTGGAACATGAGCTTCAGATGAGGTACTATGGAGACGACCATCCTGGTATCGGGGGGAAGCTGAGATCCTCACCTGAAGACTTTGTTGTCGAAGAGATCCCAAAGCCATTCACCGGGAGCGGGCCGTACCTGATCTGCACCGTCACCCGCCGTTCATGGGAACACCAGCATGCGATCCAGGAGATCGCAAAGCGGCTTGGGATCAGCAGGAAACGTATCGGCTGGGCCGGCACAAAGGACAGAAACGCCGTTGCCACCCACTATATATCACTCTACAAGGTCGAAGAAGAACAGGTCAGGGGACTCTCTTTCAAGGATATGGAAGTCGAGCCGGTCGGCCAGCACCAGTTCGGCCTCTCGCTTGGGGATCTTGAAGGGAACCGGTTTATCATCAGCATTCGCGGCTGTGAGAGGGAGAACATTGCCAATCTTCCCGGAATAACAGAGACCGTACAAGCTGGGATCCCAAACTACTTCGGGCTCCAGCGGTTCGGGGCCCGGAAACCTGTCACCCACCGGGTCGGATCGGCGATCCTTCGCGGCGAGTACCGGGAGGCGGTCGATATCTACATCGGCGATCCCTTCCCAAATGAAGACGAGGAGGTAAAAGCGGCACGGGCGGCATTCAGGGAAACGGGCGATGCAAGGGAGGCATTACATGCGCTCCCGGTCAGGCTTGGGTTCGAACGGGCGATGCTTGATCATCTCTCAAAACATGAAGGCGATCACAGGGGAGCACTCAAAGCCCTCCCCCCGAAACTGCTCACCATGTTCGTCTCTGCATGGCAGTCCTACCTCTTCAATGCCGCCATCTCGGACCGCTTCGACCGCAGCCTCCCCCTGCATGAGCCCGAAGCGGGAGACACCCTTGTCTACTTAAACGGGAGATCCGACCGTGTAACAGAGAAGAACCTCCCGACTGCGCGGCAGCATATCAAACGGGGTAGGGCGATGATTGCGGCATTCATGCCGGGCGGAACATCAATTTCAAACCCCGGCCCGATGGAGGAGTATATGCTCAGGCTCTCAGAAGAGGCGGGGATCGGATCAGGTGCATTCAGGGAAGCGGCAGGTTACCTGGAATGCGCATTTGAGGGATCGATCAGGCCGATCGTGCTCAGAACAGAGATACACGCAGAAACTGAAAGTGACACTGCCCGGCTCACCTTCACACTCCCCCCCGGCCACTATGCAACGTCAGTCTGCCGGGAGTTCATGAAGAGCGATCCAATATCACTCGTCTGAACCCCGGTGCCCGGGTAATTCACAGAAAATTCAGCGGGAACGGGCGATCTCCCGGGCCCCGGCGATCGCATCCTGGAGATTACCGATCTCATCAACGAGCCCGATCTCAAGGGCCTGTTCGCCACGGATCATACGTGCATCTTCGATAGATTCACGGGTGATATTCCGCTGGCTGCTGATATCCGCAAAAAGCCGGTTGAAACTCGCATCAACGAGACTCTGGGCGACATCTTCCTCTTCAGTTGTCAGCCCGCGATACGAATGGGTCATATCCTTCATCTCACCTGATTTTACGACGTCGATCTCAAGCCCTTCTTTCCTGAGCTGATCGCTTGTATCATAGAAGATCCACATCACCCCGATACCGCCGGTCATGGTATCATGGCTTGAATAGATCCGGTCAGCATACGAGGCAACATAATATGCACCAGAGGTTGCAATATCGCCCATCGAGACGACAACCGGCTTCCGCTCCTTTGCATAGATGATATCCCGGATGATCTCCTGGGCTGCTGCCGGGGTGCCGCCACCCGAATCGATCCTGAGCACGATCGCCCGTATCAGGGGATCGTCAGCTGCCTTTCGAATCTGGCTGCCGACATATTCACTCCCGGTGTAGCCGCCGGCTCGTGCTTCTCCGGTGATCATCGTCCCTTCAATTCTGACCACCGAGACATCGGTCCCGCCAATGGGATCGATGAGGCTGAAGATACCGACAATGGCAAAGATGCCAAGTACAAGAAAGAGAAGAATAAGGCCTCCTTTTTTGAGCTGCCTGATCCTCTGTTGCTTTTTTATCTGACGTTCAATGTAATTCATGATTTAGCGGGATAGAGTACATCATATTCGGTGACGAGGTTGGTGCCGCAGAGATAATGGGTGCGGAGTTCAAGCCGGATCATCTCGTCTTCGGTCTCGATATGCATGCCACCGACAAGTGAAGGCGTATCATCGCCGCCGACAATGAAGGGCAGGTGGATGAGCCGTATCTCATCGACAAGGCAATTGTGCAGCATATGGTAGTTCAGGGTTGGTCCACCCTCAACCATCATCTTCCGGACACCATACTGCTCATAGAGTATCTCGAGGAGAAGGGGGAGATCCACTTCGGTCTCTCCGCAGACAACGACCTTGGCACCTGTTGCCCTGATCGCATCTATCCGTTCGCTGGATGCAATCTCCGAGACAGCAATCACCGTCTGTGCATCCGGCTTGAAGATATTGGCAGTGAGCGGCAGATCACCCCTGCTGTTTGGGATGACGCGAATCGGGCTCTTGCCGGGAACTTTCCGGACCGTCAGAAAAGAATTGTCGATCCGGATCGTGCGGGACCCGACCATAATCGCGTCGCATTCTGCCCGTGTCGTATGGAGAAGGGTCTCTGTCTCTTCTGCCATATATTTCATCAGGATCTTGCTCGATGCATCCTTTTTTAATGTCAGCTTACCATCTGCGGTGATCTCGGACATCATCAGGACCTGTGGTTTTTTTGGATGCGCTCTCATACTGATCCTCTCGATTGATATATCTCTTTGAATACCTTAAGAATATAGGGTTAATCACAAGCGGGTTTGGTGAAGAATGAACATAACCACATTACGTCCACACTGCATCCGGTATCTTGAACCGATCGCAAACCTCTGTGTACGTCTGGGTCTCTCTCCAAACCAGATCACCGTACTTTCGCTTATTTTCGGTATTGGGTGTGCTGTCTCCTTTGTTAATCAGCAGTTCATCCTGGGATCCCTCCTCCTCTTCATCTCCGCAATCCTCGATCTCGTTGACGGGAGTGTCGCGCGTAAAACCAACCATGACAGCAATTTCGGCGCGGTTCTCGACTGGATTGTCGACAAATATATCGATGTGCTAGCACTCCTTGGTGTCGGACTCTCGGGAATTGCCATTATATCAGGGTTCACCACGCTCCCCCCGATAGCGGATTTCGGGGTTGTTGCACTCGCCATCATCGGCTCCATGATGAACACCTTCATCAAGCCGGTCGTCTATGCGGAGGTCGGCTATTCAGACCGTGTCTGCGGCAAAATTGATGATCCGCTTGAAGGGGTCGGGTTCTTTGGAAGGCCCGAGACCCTGCTTGTGCTGATCCTCGGCGGCGTCACCGGATTCATCTGGGTCTCGGTGATCATCATCGCGATCTGCACAAATCTCTCGGCAATCCAGCGGATCATCTATCTTTCAGGAAGACTTGCCTGATATCCCGGATATACTGGGAGACCAGCTTCTCTGCCAATACCCCAAGATCGGGGATTAAACGGAAGAGGCCATAGGCGATTGCTATCAGGACGACAAGTGCAAGAAGCTCGCAGAAGACATTGTGTGCCCAGAAGAAGCTTTCATACCCGTAATTTCCATTTCCAACAAGATCAGGCAGCCAGGGGTACCACTGGCCGGTATATGCCATGATCACATAGGCATTCCTGAAGAGATTCAACAGGTAAATTGTCGGTGCAATCAGGAGGAATGAGAGGATCTTCTGGCGGGTTGTCGTCGGCACCATATTTGCAACCGCGAGCATGATCGCAATGCTGGTGAGTCCGGTGCATCCGAGGATGATCTCGACACGGAACCCGATATCAAAACCAGGTATCGATCCTGCCATGATCGTGTTCCATTCATAGAGGGTCACCGGATACCTGAGAAGATCCAGTACCCAGACCGTCTGGTGGACGACGACTGCGATCAGCCAGTTCTTCAATGGCTCATAAAATCCAAATGGCGCATAGATCAAAAAGGAAAAGGCAGCCGCCCTCGTCAGGCTTCCTACAACTGGATCCTTCATCAGAAGCCGCCGGGCCGTGAGATATACAAACGGTACCGAGAGGATTCCAAGGATCGGATAGAGGAAATTATTGATCTGAAGAAAACCCGGCAATTCAAGAAGGAGGAGAAGGGATATTGATGCCCAACCGACTATCCCTGCATACCAGTTATACCTGTGTGGCAGGAGAAAAATGAAAAAGCCAATACAGGAGAGAAGAACCAGGTATTCATTCATTATATTGTATTTGTCAGTTGATCAGAAAAAGGATGAGGAAAAAGCCATTCACGGGTCCCGGATGGCGGAGTCTTTAAAGATCCAGAACATATACTATAGTCATGCGTTTCTGCCCAGAATGTAAGAGCCTGATGATCGCCAGATCCGGAAAGATGCATTGCCGGAGATGTGACTATTCTGAAGAGATCACCGATTCCGAATCTCTCAGGATGACAAAAACCAGAGTGGAGAAAGAGATCGTGATCGTTGACGAAGATGATGCCATCCCAACACTCCCAACCTGTGCTATACGGTGCCCGCAGTGTGACCATAACGTCGCGTACTGGTGGCTCAGGCAGCTCCGGTCCGCGGATGAAAGTGAGGTCCGGTTCTTCCGGTGTGTCTCCTGTTCCCATACCTGGAGACAATACGATTAGAATAGAGCGGAATTCCATTACTTCAGCACAATCGGGGAGATAAATAAAAACCCTCCCCGGGATTCCCGGGACAAAATCCCAAAATACCATGTTTTTATATGATGCCGGAGAACCGGATCTATAATTCTACACAATTAATCATGTCAATTTGGAGGAACCATGTCCGAGAAGCAGGTGACATTGAGCACAAAGAAGTACATGCCTGATCCTAAATACAGGAAAGAGGCATGGTGCAAGGATGCCGAGCACGCCTACCAGGGATATATAACTGATCCGGATGGATTCTGGGCAAGAATAAGCCATGAGCTTGAATGGTTCCAGCCCTGGGAGACGGTGAAGGAATGGAAGCATCCCTTTGCCCGGTGGTTCATCAATGGAAAGACCAATATAAGCTATAACTGTCTGGACCGGCATATCGCCGGCCACCGGAGGAACAAGGTCGCAGTCTTCTGGCAGGGAGACGACGGATCGACCCGTACCCTGACATACTGGCAGCTTCTCCGCGAGGTTGAGCGGTTTGCAAACGGCTTAAAGAGCCTCGGTGTCGGGAAGGGGGATACCGTCTGTATCTATATGCCGAATGTCCCCGAGCAGATCATCGCCATGCTCGCCTGTGCACGTATCGGTGCAGTCCATTCCGTTGTCTTTGCCGGATTTGGGTCTGATGCCCTGCATGCACGGATCACCGGTGCCGGTGCCAGGGTCGTGATCACCGCCGATGCAAGCATCAGGCGCGGAAAAACGATTCCCCTCAAGCCGATCCTTGAGGAGGCGTTGATCAATGCGACAACGGTTGACCATGTTGTTGTGCTCAGGACACAGAGCCCCAAAATCACCCTCCTGTCAGACTTTGAGAGAGATTTCTATGAGCTGATGGAGGAGAGCGAAAAGAACTGCGCACCCGAATCTATGGATGCAGAAGATCCCCTCTTCATCCTCTATACCTCCGGAACAACCGGCCAGCCAAAAGGTATCGTGCATACAACCGGCGGGTATATGGTCGGGACATACTATACAAGCAAGTACGTCCTTGATATCAAGGACTCCGATGTTTACTGGTGTACTGCAGACCCCGGCTGGATCACCGGCCATTCCTATATCGTCTATGGCCCCCTCCTTGTTGGTGCGACCATCTTCATCACCGAAGGCACCCCCGACTACCCGGATGCCGGGATCTGGTGGAAATATATCGAGAAGTTCGGGATCTCTATCATGTATACCGCACCGACCGCAATCCGGATGTTCATGCGGTTTGGCGAGGAGTATCCAAACAGATACGACCTCTCCAGCCTCCGCCTCCTCGGGTCAGTCGGAGAGCCATTGAATCCCGAAGCATTCGAGTGGTTCTACCACACAATCGGAAAGGGCAAACTCCCGATTGTCGATACCTGGTGGCAGACCGAGACCGGGATGCATATGATCACCACGATGATCGGAGAGCCGATGAAGCCCGGATTTGCAGGAAAGCCGATCCCCGGTGTTCTCGTTGATATCGTCGACAAGGAAGGAAATCCGGTTCCGCCGGGTATCTCCGGGCAGCTGATCATCAAGGAACCCTGGCCGTCGATGGCGCGTATGGTACACCAGAATGAAGAGCGGTACCGGATGTACTGGAGCGGACCTGAGGATACCTTCACTGCAAGCGATCTTGCTGTCCGGGATGAAGAGGGGTATATTATGATCCTGGGCAGATCAGACGACCTGATCATCGTCTCCGGCCATAACATCGGAACAGCGGAGGTCGAGAGCGCGCTGGTTGCACACAAGGCCGTTGGAGAAGCGGCGGTCGTCGGGATACCTGATGAGATGAAAGGCAACCGGATACTGGCGTTTGTTCTTCTGAGGGAAGGGTTCATCGAGACCCCGAAACTGAAACAGGATCTCCTCTACCACGTGAGAATCACCCTCGGCCCGATTGCAATCCCCTCCGAGATCAGGGTTGTCGACTCGCTCCCAAAGACAAGGAGCGGGAAGATCATGAGACGGGTCCTCCGTGCACAGGAACTTGGTGAAGATCCAGGTGATCTCTCAACCATCGAAGAGTAACAAGATCACTTCTATTTTTTCAGAATAGTTTATATAGTGAATAGTAATAGTTATAAACATGACATTCAATCCCGAGGATTCGCTCAAGATTGAAAATATCGTAGCATCAGCCAAGGTTACTGAATCACTCGATCTCCCCTCACTCGCTGCCGAAATAAAGGGTGCCGAATACAACAAAAAACGGTTCCCCGGTGTTGTTCTGAGGATGCAGGATCCGAAAATTGCCGCTCTGGTCTTTGGATCAGGGAAAGTCGTGCTGACGGGTGCAAAAAGTATCGAGAGTTTAAACCGTGGCCTTGAGATCCTCGGGGGGCTTCTCCGGGATCTCAAGATCGATATCCCGGACGAACTGACCTACAAGATCCAGAATATTGTCACCTCCGCCGATCTCGGGACACCAATCAACTTAAACAAGATAGCAGTCGGCTTCAATCTTGACCGTATAGAGTATGAACCTGAACAGTTTCCGGGCCTCGTCTACCGGCTTGAAGAGCCAAAGGTCGTTGTCCTCCTCTTTGGATCGGGGAAACTGATCATCACCGGCGGAAAAGTACCTGAGGATGCACGGGGTGCAGTGAAGAAGATCGTTGCCGACCTCTCGAATCTTGGGATGCTCTGAGTAGAGCGGATACCTTTTCTTTTCTCCTCACCAGAAAACATTCAGTAATCTGAATGGAAGCCCTTTTATATTATAGATAATAAATAATAGTAAGAGGAGCATATAACATGGATAACGGAAACTTCGGAACGTTAACACCAAAACAGGAAGAACTCGTCAGTCTGTTGAATGGGATCGGGATGAAGAGAAATGTCGCAAAAGTACTTGTCTTTCTCTCCGAGCTGCCCGAAGCCAGCTCCCGTGAGATCGAACGAGGCACCGATCTCCGTCAGCCTGAAGTGAGTATCGCTATGCGGGACCTAAAAGAGCATGAATGGGTCACCTGCCGGGAGAGCAAGACTGAAAATAAAGGGCGCCCGGTTAAGATCTACTCTATTGCCCTTGGACTGGCTGAGATAACCAATATCCTGGAAGAGAAGAAACGCCAGGAAGCCGAGAGCCAGATATCAATGATCAACCGGATGCGTGAGTGCATCGAATCCTGATATTACTTTTTTCCAACAATCAGCTCTGTCTTATCCGTATATCGAGTGAACAGCCCCGATTCGATAATTCCCGGGATAGCGGCAAGCTTCATCTCAAGATCCTCCGGCGAGGGGATCTCCGTGAATGTGCAGTCGATGATCAGGTTCCCATTATCTGAGATGACGGGACCATCCTTTCCCGAGCCTGATCTGATCTCCCCCGATCCCCCGAGATCAGTGATCCTCCTGAGTACCGGCGTACATGCAAATGATAGCACCTCGACCGGGACTTTGCCGCTGAGGTGTGGAACACACTTCGACTCGTCAACAATGACAAGAAACGTCTCCGCGGCATCCACAACGCACTTCTCCCGGAGATGGGCACCGCCACGGCCTTTGATCATCCGCAGCTGTGGATCGACCTGATCCGCACCATCGATTGCCAGATCGAGGCGTGGGTGTGCATCAAGGGTGGTGAGTGGAATCTCCATCTCAACAGCCCTGTAGGCTGTCTGGTAGGAGGTTGGAACCCCGAGAATTGTCAGCTTCTCCTCATACATCCTCTGCTGCAACCGCTCCATTGCATACAGCACTGTTGAGCCGGTGCCGATCCCGATTACATCACCGTCACGGACACGTTCTGCTGCCCTGTATCCGGCCTCCTGTTTGGCGCTATCCATATGATCTGGTATGATTGAAATGGGTATGTAGCTTTGTATGCACCAGAATCCTATGCTGAGAACTGTCTTTTGACATCATCAAATGCAGCAGGGGCAGTGCAGTCCAGTGTCACGGGGGTAAGCGAGATCCTTCCCGCCCGTACTGCATGAACATCGGTTCCCTCTTCGGCATCCTCAACGAAGGGGCCGTCTATCCAGTAGTATGGTCTTCCTCTTGGATCGAACCGCTCCTCAACACCCGTATGGAAGAGCTTGGGTGCAAGCCGGGTCACCTCGTACCCCCCCCGGATCTCGGATGGGATATTCACATTCAGGACATTGCAATGTTCCGGGAATCCCTGTTCGAAGATGCGTGAACAGACATCCGTTATGATATGCCCAATCGATTCATCTTCGAGAAGAGCTGATCGCGGATCATCGAATTTCCGCCCCTGATCACTCACCTGAAGGGAGAAGGCAACAGCAGGTGTTCCCTGGTTTGCAGCCTCAAGAGCAGCACCAACGGTGCCGGAAGTCATGATGGACTCGAAACTGAGGTTCTCCCCGATATTGATCCCCGAAACGACCAGATCTGGCTTCAGTTTGAGGGCATAGAGGCCGATGATCACCGCATCAGTCGGTTTTCCATCGACAGCATAAGCGGGAGAACCATTGATATTCAGCTTATGCACCCGGATCGGCTCAAAGATAGAGATCGATCTCCCCACCGCGCTCTGCTGCGTGGATGGGGCGACGACGGTTACATCGGCGATCTCAGAGAGGGCAGTATATGCAGCCCAGATACCACCTGATGAAACGCCATCATCGTTTGTCAGCAGGACCGTCGGTTTCATGATTATGAGTCGTCGCCATGCAGAGAAATACCCTTGTATCGGCAAACCTCTTCTTCGCATGAGATCAATAATCCCTGTATGAACGTGCTCCTCGCAGAGTATACGCTGCACCATGATCCCAGGCTCGCACCTGAAGGCGAAGCGATGCTGAATACCCTGAAGCAGAGTTTTGAAGATCTCGGATACACGGTAGTTTCTCCCGGCGAAGGGGATTTTGGGGAAGAGATCGAAAGGCTTGCACCCGATTGCGCATATGGGCTTGTCATCGCACCCGATCACCTCCTCGCAGGTTTCACAAGCAGAATGGAAGGAATTACCCACAATGTCGGAACAGACAGTACCAATGCAGCAGTCTGCGCCAACAAACGGCTGACCGCACGTCTTCTCGCTGAGCATGGCATAGATGTACCGCAGGAAGTATCAGCCGGAATGCGGGTGATCAAGCCGATCAGGGGATCGGGCTCGGTCAATGCCCGGATCGGGGATGAAGAACCGGGAGATGGCGAGTTTGGCCAGGAGATCCTGACAGGAGATCAGATCTCTGTCTCAGTGATCGGATCCCGCGTCGTCGGTGATGTATGCAGTTTCTATAGCGGGGCACCGCCGTTTGTTCTTGCTATCAACCGGCAGAAGATTATGATGGATGAGGGGAAGATCATCTACCTCGGCGGGGAGACGCCGGTGGATCATCCCCGTGCAGATGAGATCAGGGAGATTGCACGGAAGGTTGTCACCATCCTCGGCTGCCAGGGGTACATCGGGATTGATATGATTGTCGGAGACCGGATCACCGTCATCGATGTGAATCCCCGGATCACAACAAGCCTGATTGGAATCGCAAGCGTGATGGAAGAGGAGATAGCAGACCTCCTGATCAAGGCATCCAAAGGGATTGAGCCAGAGCCGGTTCACCTGAATGGAACAGTGCATTTTGATACACATGGTGGGATTATAAGGCAATGATTGGGATCGATATTGGAGGGGCAAATACCAAGGTCGTCGATGGGGACGAGGTGATCATCCGGTACTGCCCGCTCTGGAAGGAGGCGCCGATCACAGAGATCCTCTCGGAGTTTGACGGCGAAGCCGCTGTTGTGATGAGCGGGGAGCTTGCAGACTGTTTCTATTCAAAAGCTGAGGGGATTTCATTCATCGTCAACGCGGTGCTCGATGTGCTTCCAAAAGCCAGGTTCTATGGAACAGACGGGCGGTTCCATACCAGACCGGTGCCTGAACTTGCAGCGGCAAACTGGCTCGCATCTGCTGATCTCCTGAGGGAGCGGCATCCTGAATCGGTGCTTGTTGACTTTGGGAGCACCACCACCGACATCATACCGCTCTTTCCCTTTGACGCACTGTTGGGAGAGACAGATCTCTCCCGTCTCAGAAAGGGCTACCTCATCTACTGCGGGATGCTCAGGACACCGGTTGCCTCGCTCCTCCGTTCTGTGATTATTGATGGAGAAGAGACGCCACTTTCAACCGAGTACTTTGCATCTGCCGGGGATGCACACCTTGTCCTTGGTAATATCACTCCTGAAGAGTATACGACTCCGACACCGGATGGAAAGGAGGTGACATGGGATCTGAGCCTTGCACGGCTTGCACGATCCGTCTGCGCCGATCTGGAGGAGATCGGCGAGGCGGGAGCGGTTGCAATTGCCGAAGCATTCTGGAAGGCTGAGCGGAGCCTTATCGAGAAGTCGTTGAAGAGGATCGGGAGTCGGCCACTCCTTTGTGGCGGGATCGGATCTCGTCTCCTCGAAAGTACCTTCGGAGGAGTCGATCTCTTCGATGAGCTCGGGCACTTTGCAGACGCACTTCCGGCATATGCAGTACGAGAGGTGGCAGAACGAAACGGTATCTGATCACTCTCCTCCTCCTTGCCGGATCGGTTGCGATCACGGCACTCTCATTTCTCTTCGGGTACCCGTTCTTCTTCCTGTTTCTATTCTTCCCGCTCTTCTTTCTCAGGCGGCGGGGAACGAGGAAGTGCCCGGTCTGTGGGTGGGAGGCGAAGGGCAGCGAGCAGTTCTGCCCCTTTGACGGCACGCCCCTCTGCGATGAGCCCTGATAACCAGATGATCCGATCAGGAACCGGGATACCGTACATATCAGTCGAATGGACGGAGAAACGGGGCGCATAGTTCCTGACCGTGCCCCGGTCGATCCTGATTCCCAGCGCCTCCATAATGCGTGCTGTTCTGTGGAATGGATGTTTGTTTGCGATCGAAGTTGCGAGATCGACCAGTATAACCCCGTGGCGGGTATCAGGATAGAATGGCTCATCTGCATACCAGAGCTTCCCGCAACCACTGCACCGGTACCGTGCCACCTTCACGAATACCGGTCTTATAATCTCATCAACAGAAAGGGTTGCGAACCGTTTCTTTTTGAGATCGTGTCTTCGAAGAGAGGAGGCACAGATACTGCACTGTGAGGGGATCTCCGTGAATTCAACTTCATCAAAGAGGGTGATCGATGATCTGATCATCTCCGAGAGGAAAGGGGGGATCATCTGTTTTCGAACCATCAGCAGCTCACGTACAAAATCATTGGGCACGTAGGTAGTTAATCTGTCCTCTGCAGGGGAGGTATTCTGCGCGCAACCAGAGAAAATCAGAAAAAATGAAGAATGTATCCGAAACAAAGGGAGATAAGTTGAGTTGAATATAAACAAAATGGTTAAGGTTTTCAATGCAACTGGATTGACTATTTATAAGTATCTAAAAAACCGTTTTTTTGTTATTCTGAAAATATGCTCTACCAGAAACTATTTAGAAATGTTTTAATATCTTACCTTAAAATCATCAACTATGCCTATTCCGAAATGATCAGTTCATTTCGAGGGATAGGTGGGACATTTCAAAAGAGGTGTGTAGAAATATGGTATTCCATCCTCCAGTGCAGATTGTTGCAAAGGCGGGAGATGCAGGCAAGTATAAGGTAGGCCTGCCCGCCTGGAACATGATCATGCGTGGATTCATGTCCGGGGCATATATCGCCATGGGAGCAGGTCTTGCTACAGTCTGTAGCACAGGCGTTGCAGATTCCCTTGGCCCCGGATTTGCAGCACTCGTTCGTGGTGCTGTCTTCCCTGTCGGACTTATTATCACAATCCTGACAGGCGCTGAGCTGTTTACAGGCGACGCAATGCTCGCCCCAATGGCTGCTTTTATCCATAAGATCAGCTGGATGCAGGTCCTCAATCTCTGGGTCTGGGTCTATGTTGGTAACTTTATCGGATCGATTGTCTATGCATACCTGATGGCCTATGGCCCTCTCTCAAGCTGGGATGCAGCAGGAGCAGTCACCGTTAATGCCTTCGGTATGACGGCGTTAGGAATTGCAAAAGGTAAGGTATCCTATGTCGGTGGAGCCGCCATGTGGTCTCTCTTACTAAAGGCCATCGGTTGTAACTGGCTCGTAAACCTGGCTGTTCTGCTGGGTATATGTGCAGATGACCTCATCGGCAAGTTCTTCGGCATCTGGTTCCCGATCATGGCTTTCGTTTCCAGCGGACTCGAACACAGTATCGCGAACATGTACTTCATTCCCGCAGGTATCTTCGTAAACGGATTCCTCGGTCCGGAACATGCATCATATGTCGCTAACCTGAGCTGGGTTACCATGTGGACGAACAACGTCATACTGGTTACCATCGGCAACATCATCGGCGGTCTGTTCTTTGTTGGTGTCATCTACTGGGTAGCATTCCGCAAAGAGATTGCTGCACTGAAGTAAAGTTACTGGTAGTGTTATCACATGAAGATCGGAAATATAACGGTGAGAGTGACGATCATCCATCTGGGTGTCTTCATCTTCTTCACCGCTATTTTCCTCTTCTCATTTTTTTCATCAGGTGACTATCGGATGCTCCTCTGGGGCATCCCGACACTGATACTCATTCTCACCATTCCAATGGCTATGAACTACATGAGCCAGAGCCATTACAGGAGTTTAAAGCCGATGTACGAGGCTGAGGCAAAACCGATCCGGGCAAACCAGATCACCGATGGAAGTCTTGGGAAGGTCGTTCGGTATGAAGGGCTCATTGAACAGGTTCACTTCAAGTTCCTCAACAGACCACAGTTCGTCATTGCTGATCGGACCGGAGAAGTGGCAGTGAAGATGTTTACGTCACCTGAGGAAGATGTTGGGAAGGGGGATATTGTTGAAGTGCTTGGCTCAATTATGCGCCGGTACATCATCACCGGAGATCCGGTCATTAACTGTGTTTCCATCAGAAAGAAGGTAAAAGAAACACAGGATGAACCGGAGAAGAAAGAGAAAAAGAAGAGATAATCTACGAAAAATTATTCTTCAGGCCATCCCTGATCGGGTTGGTCTTCTTCATATCATCCTGTTTGATATATCGATCAAACGCATGGATTCGGCAGCTTATCGGGAACGGAACCGAGAGGGTGCTGATCACCGCTTCTCCCCGTTCCAGTGTCTGGATCTCGCCATCCAGCGGGGTTAAATCCTGTTTTGCGCTCGATGCGATCATCTGCCGATCGGTCTTGTCCGAGAGGCCGAGGACGACATAGGTGTTGATCTGGGCGAGGATCCGGGGATCGATATTCTTCGGCTGCTGGGTGATCACGCAGAGGCCGATCCCAAACTTCCTGCCTTCCATCGCACACTCGCGGAAGACGGCGGTTCCCCTGCCGGGCCCAAGCACCCGCTGCGCCTCCTCGATTGCAATTAAGACCTGGCCTGCCGGCTCGGTTTCATCTGCACCAAACCCGTCATTCCTTCGCTCATTTAAGAATGTCCGTGTGAGGAGGGAGAGGATGAAGAGTTCGGACTGTTCACGCATGCCAGGGATGTCAATTAAGACCACCTTCTGCTCTTCGAGGGCTCTCCTGATGCCATTGAGGGAGGAGCCGGATCTCCTGAAGAAGGGATTGTGGCGGGTCAGGATCTCAAGCTTCCGCTTGATTGATCTGAGGGATGCCTCATGGAACTCCTTTAAGCGGCGGGCAAGCGGTGGGTTTGTGCCGGCATAGCCGTCATACCAGTCCTCGGTAAAGTCGGTTGAACCGAAGAAGTCGATCAGGACAGACCCTGAGATGTCACTTACCGTCTCTAAAATCTCACTCTGTGCCTCCGAGAACTCGAATATCGGATAGAGATCAGAGGGCCTGAAATCATCATAAGCGATGCTCAGGGTGGATGCGCCGTACCGCTTGATCGACTGTTCATCCCGTGTCGAGAAGATCACAAGGCCACCTCTTCCTTCCCTGTAATGGATGAGCCCGGGATTCTCCCCGCCTCCGGGTGCTGCCCTACCTTTAAGGTATTCGCCATGCGGATCGACCATAAGGAGTCCAAATGGCTGCTCTTTCATGCAGGATGCCGAGAAGACCTTCATGAAGTTGCTCTTCCCCATGCCGGTTGTGGCAAAGACACCCATATGCTGGTTTAAGTCATGGGGGTGGAGCCCGACTTTTGCGGTTTTAATGGTGCCGGTTCCGTTCCTGACAAGCCCGACCTCGATCTTCCCCATGTAATCCTCCAGAAAGGCAAAATCCTCCTCTTCTGCGATCCTGACACCGGAAAACTTGGTGGGAACGGTCTTTGGGCGGCGGAAATTTTTATTCTGATCGAGATATCCAAGCGGGGTTGCTTCAAGGAGGAGGAAGACATCCTCGCCGAGATTATAGAAATGGGAGGTATGGGGGCGGGTATCCCAGTTGGCATCTGAAAAATTGCTCGCATGCTGTATGCCTGTCACTTTTGCATAGAAGGTGAACTGCTTCTGGTGATCATGGATTGCCAGCAGATCGCCCAAAAAGATCTCGCTTGTATAGGGGACCGCACACCGGTAGTTTGAGACCGTCTGGCCTATCAGGCGGAATTTTGCTGCATCATTGGTATCAATATCGATTAAGTTCGTCATGGTAATCTCCAAGAATCTCTTCATATCCCTCGTAATTGATCGACTGGGTCGAACATCCGGCGATAATATCATGCCTTATCCGCTGTACCTGATCAGATCTGATCACCGCCTGCCTATGGGCATCCATCAGGGGGTACGGATACCCGACCACCCGGCCATCCCCGGCATAGGAGGAGAGTGCTGAAAAGACGGCGGCAACCTCTTCCCCCAGATAACCTTCCGGCATCGTGATCAGGAACGCCCGCTTTGCACGTGGGTGGAGGCAGGCAACATAGCCCTCCTCCACCTTCAGATACCAGGGTGGTGACAGCCTGAGCTCTCCTGCGGCTTTCATCGCCGCCGGGACAACCGGGTGTACCCCATCCCAGGTGGCGCCTGCGTTCTTGGTGACGGCGGCGAGGAGGAGGCCGCGTTCCCGGCAGATGCTTTGAAGCTCCGCGAGGATCGCGGTGTGGGAGGGATGTTCCGCATAGAGTGCGCCGTCAAGGAGGAGGAGGGTGCCGGGTTTTGATTCACGGGCTGCAATTGTGGCGAGACCGTACTCGATGGTATCGCGGAAGGCTGCCTCTGCTGCAAGCGTATTCCCTGTTTCAAGACCCACATCGGGTTCCCGTCCAAAATACTCCGAATAGAGCTCGGTATAATCCTCATCCTGCCCCTCGCCTATCCTGAAGATCCGCCATGACGAGAGCCTGAGAGTGCTCCTCTCCTGGTCTTCATAGGCGGGCATCGCACCCCGGCAGACGATCAGGTTGAAGAAAGGGGTTGAATAGACGGTGGCATTGCTCCCGTCAATTGCGGTGACCGGCCGATCTGCTGCGGGTTCGATCGGGACGAAGTCGGTTCTCAGGATATTCTTTGCAGAGAGGAATGACGCGCCACCCACATCTCCTCTCCGCCGCCTGATCTCTGCAACCACCCTGACCAGATCCTGGATATAGGTGCCGTTCACTGCTCCACCTCCACTGCAAGACTGGTGAGATCGGGCTGCTCCTCCACCCTGATAACTGTCTGGCACTCCTCCTGCACCCCTTCTATATGGGAGATCAACAGGATCTGTGGGAAGTATGGCTCCTGCTTTCTGAGTGCAGTCACCAGGTTCCTCCTTCGCTCCTCATCCTGGCTCCCGAAGATCTCGTCAAAGATCAGAACAGTCGCATCCCGGATACGGTGGGTTGCCGCAATATGGCGGGATAGGGCAATCCTGAGTGCAACGGCGATATCATCCTGTTCTCCGCCTGAGAAGCGGGATGCCGGATAATCATCGCCTGCCTCATGCACCCTGATCGAGAAGTCGTCATCGAGGGTGACATACTCATACCGTCCATCGGTGATGAGGGAGAGTATCTCCCCAACCTCACCCTCGATCCTGCCCCGGACAGAGCCGATTAAGTGGTCGGCAAACTGTTTCATGATTGTGCCGGTTGTTTCCAGGAGGGCTTTCTCAGAGAGGAGGGTTGCCTGTTCCTTCTCATATGCTGCTGCTTTTGCGAGAGATTCCAAAATCCTCTCTCTTTTTACACGGACACCGCCCAGAAGACCGGTGATCTCACGTATCCGGGCATCGCAGCCCTTCTTCTCTTCCTGAAGCGATGCCTCTTTCTGCCGGATCACCTCAAGCTCCTGCGGGACTGATGCATATCCTGCGATCTTCTCTTCGATCGTCGCGATCGCGGTCTCCTGAAGCGATTTCTCTTCGGAGAGCCGCCTGATATCAGCCTCAATGAAGGGTATCCGCTCGATCCTCCCTTTCAGGGAGAGGTAGCGGTCATGGTTATCCGTTGCTGTTGCCAGCTCTTCCTCGGCTTTCTGGTACTGCGCCTCATCAAAGCCGATCGTTCTGATCTCTTCTTCAACCAGGGCAGACTCCCGTTTGATCTTCTTGATCTCTTCTGTTTCAGCCCTGAAATTCTCTTCGAGAGCCTCTCTTCCACGGGCAACAACCGAGGCTTCCCGGAACTCTTCATAGAGTGGTTCGAGCGCCTTCTGAAGAGAGTCGATCTCACGGAGAGCATCTTCTGAATATCCTGATTCTTCGCGGAGTAGCAAGACCTCATCCATCCGTTGGAAGAGGGACTCGGCACGGCCTGCAAGCGCCTTCTGTTCCGCCTCAATTTCGGGTATGCGCCTGAGTGCGCCTGCGATCTCATCCCTCTTCCGGGTAAGTGACCGAAACTCCTCAACCTGCGATTCGAGCTCATCGCAACTGATATCCGGAAGCGCCAGTGCGGCAATTGCCTCCTGTTTTGCGAGGACGAGTGAGGTGAGCCGCTCCATCTCTTTTGTCCGTTCCAGTATCTGCGCCTCGATCCCGGCGAGGGTTCTTTCCGCTTCCATGCAGGCGGCAATCTGATCGTCCTTCTCCCGGATCACCTGCTCCGTCTCCCTGATCCTGAGTTCGCAGGAGGCGAGCTTCTCTCTCTTTGATTCGATATCAGATGCAAATTCCGCGATCTGATCAAGGAGGAGGGTGCGGGCATCGCCATACCGTTCCTTCAGGGGCTGACCGCAGGTCGGGCAGCTGCTCTCCTCTCCGGCGGCGTCAAGTTCCGCAAGATGCCGTTCTGCTTCACTCCGGGCAGTCTCTGCATGGACAATTCCGGATCTGAGGGTAGCACTATCCCCCCGGATTACTTCAGCCATCTTCCGTGCTGCGGCCAATTCTCTCGCTGCCTCCTCCTTCATCTCTACCTGGGATGCGAGAGGGGCGGATTTTTCACGCAAAACCCTGAGATCCGCATCAATTTGTGGGATCTGATCCTGCAGGAGCAGGCACTCCTTCTTCAGCCGTTCCCCCTCGTGGAAACGCTCTGATAGCGCCAGGACTCCGTTTTTGGTGCTGATCTCATCGCTTATCCGGGTACATTCGGCTTCGAGTGCTGCGAGCTTCTCACGCTCAATCTTCAGCGCCTGCACCTGCTCCTTCAGCACCCGGATCTCGGATTCAAGCGAGGCAAGCTCCTTTCCGGTGCGGTGATAGACCTCCTGCGCCGCTTCCAGTGACCGGCGGCGGGCAAGCAGCTGGTCCCGTTCTGCCGGGATATCGGCAAGACGTGACAGGACGGCTTCTGCATCCCGTGCACGGGTAAGTTGCTCTTCAAGCCGTGCCTGTGAACGCGAGAGCTCAAGAAGCCGTGTTTTGGCTTCATTGAGACGGGTTATCGCATCCCGGTGCGACTCCCGTGCCTTCCGAAGCGCGAGGGTCCGGGTTTTGATCTCGTCATAGCGGGCCTCCTGCTCCTCTGCTGCTTTGAAGCAGACGAGATCATCCCTGAGCGAAGAGAGTTCTTTTTCTGCCCCCTCAAGCTGGCGGGTGAGTTTCAGAAGCGCCTCCTGTCTTCCCGATCGATCAGAAGTAAGTGCTGAGAGCTCCTGCATCTTCTGCTGGAGCGCCTCTTTCTTCACAGTGTTCTCAGTCTCTTTGAGCTGGAGCGCCTCGAGTGCGGCTGTTGCTCTGGCGAGGGCAGCGGTATAGTCCTTCTCCTTCTCCTCCTCCTCGCCATCGGCTACCTTCAGGCGGTCGGAATCGATCTCCTCAAGCCTCCCCGAGAGGGTTGCGATCCGATCTTCAAGCCCCCGGATCTCGGTCCGGATCGCCTCCCATGATGCATCACGGATCCGCTCGATCCCAAGTGCCCGCATGAACCAGCGTTTCCGCTCGACCGGATTCTTATCCAGAAGCGCGAGCAGGTCCCGCTGCGGCGCATAAATGGTGGTCCTGAAGTCTGAGGGGCCCATCCTCAAAATCTGCTGTACCGCGTCCCGCACAGGGCTGACGCCGGTTGCAATCAGCCGCCCGTCCCCGAAATTGAGCTGTGCATCATGGTGGGTTGTCTTACCTTTCCTGAAAGACCGGACAATTGTGTAGCCTTCTCCGCCTGTCTGGAACGAGAGCCGGACCTCGCATTTCTCTTTTGGCCCTGCTCCGGCAGAAACCACATACTCCGCATCGATCCCGGAGCCGGAGATCCCATACAGGGCAAAGACGATCGCCTCCATGATCGTACTCTTCCCGGCACCATTACTCCCGACGATGGCGGTGATCCCGTCTTTGAAGGTGAACTCCTGATCCCGGTACCGCTTGAAGTTCTTCAGCGTCAGCCTGTCAAGGATCATTCGGTATCTGCCTCCTCCACAATCGAATTTAGGATGCTTGATCCCTTTCCGAGGATATATGACTCGGTCTTCTCAGGGAGCCCCCGGCCTTTCACAAAGGCGATGAACTCTTCCTGGATATTAAAAGCTGAATCGCTCTGCCTCCGTTCCAAGACGATCTCGCCGGGGGAGAGGGTTTTGATCCTGAGATCAAGCACCTGTTCCCGTATGCGTGCCATCTCCCGTCCGGAGAGGGCGCGGGCTGTTTCCTTTCTGATCCCCTCCAGGGTGATCTGTGCCATCGGAGGGGTGTGGGAGGAGATCACTTCTATACGCGCCTCAATCTCTCCGATGATCTCACCGGCAGCCATATCCTCTGCCAGCAGGGAACCGAGATCGATCATCGGGGTCTTTGGGAGGGAGATGGGCTCAACTGTCCTCCGCGAGGTATCAACAGAGAGCCCGCCTTTCTTCTCATATATCTCGCCATAGGTGAGGTGCTCTATTGAGCCCGAGTACCAGGCATGGGGTCCCACCTGGCTCTGGTTATGGTAATGGCCAAGGGCGATGTAATCGAAGTCGGCGGTTGTCATGGCAGAGTCAATCTCGTGTTCTGCGACCGTTGCCAGCCTTTTGTCGGCGATACTGCTCGCAAGCCCGTGGGTGACCAGCACATTATTGTGGGAGGGGGAGCGTTCAACCTCGTTATATGCCTCCCGGTACTGATCGGGGTTGAGCATGTTTGGGATCAGGTGGAAGACTGTGTCACCTGCCTCGACGGACTCATACCGAAACCCGTATGCCATATGGACGGTGCCGGGGTGGTATTCGAAGAGGGAGAATGGCGCGCGGGTATACCGTGTCTTTGGGATACTGTGGTTGCCTGCGATCATGATCAGGGGGATTTCGGCATCAGAGAGGAGTTCCAGCGCCTCAAATGCGGTGACATAGGCTTGCGTCCGCGGCTTCACCGAGTCGAAGAGATCTCCTGCGTGGAGGAGCGCATCCGGCCGCTTCCTGCAGATCTCCTCGATTGATGCAAGAAAATTCTGGTAAACCTGCGTTTCACGGAGATTCATGCCGGTCTCGGGATCAACACGGGAGAAGGCGGCGACACCGAGGTGGGTATCGGCGATGTGGATGATCTTCATTGATCGTATCTTCTACCTCAAGAGAATTAAGTGCTGGGAGTGGAGGGTGAAAGTAAAAGGGAAGGGGGCATAATGATCCTGTACCATGTCACAACGTGCAACTGATGCACTCTTTCAGTCACTCTTTCTCCTGACCGATATCAGGGTGATGCTCCGGGAGACAGCACCCCTCCATCAGCTGAGTGCTGAAGAGAAGGAAACAGCCGGGAAACTGCTGAAAACCGTACGGCGCCAGGTCGATATCCTTGAAGAGGAGCTGATCTGAGATGCGGTGTGCAGGCGATATCGAAGCCCGGCAGGTGGATGAGACCGCAATCAACATCGATCCGATCCAGGTGGGCGGGCGGCTCACGGCTGAAGCGATGAAGGCAGTGATCGCATACGGCGACGGCTACTCGGTCTGTGACAACTGCCGCAAGCCATTCCGTCTCGACTATATCAAAAAACCGCCAATTGCGGACTTCCATGCCGATCTCGCCTCCTGGCTTGAGATGGATACATGCCGGGTTGTTCCGGGTGCACGGCGGGGGTTTCAGGCGGTCTGCCAGGGGATGGTGCAGAAGGGCGATCCGGTGATCCTGACCGCTCTCTCCCACTATACCGAGTTTATGGCAGTCGAGTCGGTGGGGGCAGTGCCGCGTGAGATCCCAAAGGATGAGAAGAACCATATCACCCCGGATGCCGCCGCAGAGACGATCGAGCGGATAATAAAAACAGAGGGGAAGACACCTGCACTCCTCTTTGTCGAAGGAGTGGATTACCAGTTTGGCAACCACCATGACATCAGGGGGATCGCAAAAGTAGCCCACAGCTATGATATACCGGTCCTCTATAATGGTGCGTACACTGTCGGAATTCTCCCGGTATCCGGAAGAGATCTCGGGGTGGATTTTGTGATCGGATCCGGCCACAAATCGATGGCGGCACCGGCACCCTCCGGGCTCGTTGCGACAACTGCTGAATATGCCGAGAGGATCTTTGCCACCACTGCGGTGAAGGGGGATCAGACCGGCAGGACATTTGGGATCAAGGAGGTGGCGATGATGGGCTGCACCTTAATGGGCGTCACCATGATGGGGATGATGGCATCGTTTCCCCATGTAAAGGAGCGGGTGCTTGCCTGGGATGATGAGCTTGCAAAGAGCAGGGTGATCATTGATGCGCTCCTCGCAATCGAAGGAACAAAAATACTCTCGGATATGCCGCGGGAGCATACCCTGACCAGGATCGACACACGCGAGTCATTTGATCGTGTGGCGGAGACCCATAAGAAACGAGGCTTCTTCCTCACGAGTGCGCTTGGAAAGAGAGGTATTGCCGGGGTGATTCCCGGAGCCACAAAGGTCTGGAAGTTCAATACCTATGGGATGACAAAGGCACAGGCAGAGTACACAGCATCCGTCTTCCTCGATATCGCACGTGAGAACGGCTTAGCCGTCAATGACTAAACCAGAGAGCGCGGTTCTTTTGACTGCGCTTTCCACTGCTTTTTGTATCAGATCATCCATCGGGAGCTTCGCCTCCTCCTCTTCGATCTGGGGGATCGTCGCGGCGGTGGCAGGTTTCTTCGGCACCATCCGGCAGGCATGATCGCCTGGGCGGGCGATGAAGGTCCCGATCTTCTTTCCGAGATTCACGATCTCCTCCTTATCATAGGTGATGAGAGGGCGGAGTACAGGCAGCGTGGCAGCCGGGGTCACGGTCGCCAGATTCTCGAGTGTCTGTGATGCGACCTGCCCGAGGTTATCCCCATTCACAATGGCAGAGCATTTGTGTTCTTCCCCGATCCGGCTTGCCACCCGGTGCATGAACCGTTTGCAGAGGATACAGCGAAACCGCGGTTCCTTCAATGTGAGCAGTGCCGAGAAGAACGGCTCCATATCGATCTCGATTGTGGGGATCTGCGTTCCCATGCAGTGTGTCGAGAGCGTCTCGGCATGGTGAAATGCATCATCCCGCGTGGCGGCACCGGCATGTCTCCCGCCACTCATATGGAGGAGGATGAGTTCGGTTCCCCTGCGCATCATCAGCCACGCGGCAACCGGTGAATCGATTCCTGCTGAGATGAGGCAGACTGCCCTTCCCTGTGTGCCGAGCGGGAGGCCCCCGGGGCCGGGGGAGAAGGAGTCGGTGACAAATCCCCCGTAGTGGCGGGCCTCGACAAAGACCTCGTACTCCGGGTTCGTGAGATCGACGGTAAACTCCGGGTAAAGATCAAGGATCTCTGATCCGACGAATGCCCCGAGCTCCTGGCTGGTGAAGCCCTTCACCGCCTCCCGCCGTGCCCGGACCGCAAATGAGCCCTTTGTCCTGCCTGATCTGATCACCTGCTCGACAGCGGCAGCTGCAATCGCCTCCATCGTCGGTTCTGTCCGGATGACGACAGATGTATCCACGACACCAAAGACACGGGCGGCTTCTGCTGCGCGAACCGGATCATCGCAGTTGATATAGAGCCGCCCCCGGTGCTCCTCCATCGTATGGGAAAGCCCTGCCGCTTCAAGCGCCCGTCCGATGTTGCGGGTGAGTATCCTGATATAGTGGTGCATGACCGATTCGCTCTTCAAAAAGAGCTCGCCGTACCGCACCATCACCTGCTGCTGCATAGGTACCTCATTGGACTCAATAGCAGATGAGGGGAGCGGTAACCTCTTTAAGATTAAGGTGAGATGGTACATGAAATGGCGCGGAAGAAGAGTGAAGCAAAGAAAGAAGAGCCGATGAAGCTCTTCTATATCTTCTATAATCAGGAACGATGGGATAACTGGCTGACAACGCTTGCTGATGCAGACTTCGAGGGTGATGGCGAGGAGATGCCTGAAGGTTTCCGGATGCTTGAGAACTTCAGCGAGGATATCACGCTCGCTATCCTGAAGATCATCAAGCTCTGGCAGAACGAGCGGATCACCCTTGAAGATGCCGAAGAGAAGCTCGCTGAAGTAGAGGCGATTGTGATGGGGCCGGTTCCTGAGGATGAGCTCGGGGAGATCATCGGATCGGTTCAGATCGCGATGATGGTCGTCTTCGCCTCATGCAGGAACTTCCTTGCAGGCAAAACGGATGCAGATATCAAGGCCCTCGTGAAAGAAGGGAAGAAGGTAGCAGACAAGGATCCCGAAGAGACCCTCAGGATTGCAGCGGAGATTGGATCTGCCGTCATCGGTGGTGCTGCCTGCTGTGCACGGTACGTGAAGGATACGGATGACCCGACGATCTTTGATGAGTGGCTTGCGGCTATCGAGAAGATGGGCGAGGCGATGAAGTCCTTAAAGAAGTTCGATGAGGTTCCCGGAGAAGCATAGTGATCGCAAGTAAAGCAAGGCTCCGTGCAGTCCGCAAGATCCAGCGGATCGCCGGGTACCGCCTGCCTGATTTCGCCTTCCATGGTGCGAACCTGGAGATGATTGATGGCGGGATCAACTACGAACAGCTCGATTCCACGCTCAGGGAACAGCTCCTCCGGTTCCAGAAGGACTTCCTTGACTGTAAATGCAAAGGAAGGCCGCTCTGCGGATGCCCTGAGCAGAAGTTCGTCCTCATGCTCATCGAGCTCCGGACGCTGGGGCTTGACCACCGCGAGATCCATGCCCATCTCCTCGATGAATACGGGATCGACCTCTTCCCCGCCGATATCCTCTCGTTCCTCGAAGACGCCGTCCACCGGCTCGAGGCGATCCGGAGGGTCGCCGAGCTCGAGGGGCAGCATGAGCTCGCGAAGAAGACGGAAGACGCGATTAAGGGGATAGAGCAGTAAGAGCTTTTATCCTGCTCCAATTCCCGCATGAGACCTTTTTTCACCTATACTCCAATCTCCCCGGCTTTCGGGCGGATCGATCTGGCAAGCCAGGCAAATGCCCCCAGTGCCGCGATCTGCATCAGGATGAGGTATCCGATCAGAATACCGATATCAAACTCGTAGAGTATGCCGATGATGATGCTCCCGATGAACCAGCCGCCTCCATAGAGTGTGTTGAAGATCCCATACGCGGTTCCCCGTTTTGAGAGGGAGGTGAGATCAGCCAGAGCCGCCCTGAGAACGGTCTCCTGCGATCCCATCGAGAGCCCCCAGAGGATGACTGCGAGTAGGGAAAAGAGATAGCTTGAGGAGAATACAAGGAGTGCGATCGGGATATTGACAAGCGGGATGATAATCAGTACTCCAAGCCCGATCCGATCATAGAGGATACCGATAATGAGTGCAAAGACGGCATCGGCTGCCATTGCAATCGCATAGAATACGGGGATCTGCACCTCCGGGACGACGGAGGCAGAAGAGAAGTGGAATGCGATCAGCGGGAAGACTGCAAAGCCAGCCATCGTCAGGACGGTGAAGGTGCCATAGGGGAGCATCAGTTGTGGCAGCTTCCCGATATACCGGAGATCGACCTTCATAGTATCTTCCTCAAGGGATAGAGGATCGGGAACCGTCCGGTGTGCGATGAAGAGCGCGATGATGAGCAGGATAAACGGAATCGAGAGAAGGGCAAAGCCTGTTTCATATCCTCCCGATACAGCAATCGAGAGGGCAAAGACGAGAGGTCCGGCAACAGCACCGATCTGATCCATTGCTTCATGTATGCCGAAGCCGGTTCCGCGGCCAACCCTATGCGCAGCATGGGAGAGGATGGCATCTTTTGCTGGTGATCGGATCGCTTTTCCGAGGCGTTCAATAATGATGAGAATTACCGCAATCTCCCATACCCGGGCAAAGACAAGGAGAGGAATAGCCCCGATCATAAGATAGCCAACAATGGCAAAACCCCAGTAGGAGCCGGTCCGATCGGCAATATACCCGGATAGAAGGCGCACGGCATACCCGATGAACTCCCCGAATCCCGCAATGAATGCAACAGCAAAGGCAGTAGCACCGAGATAGAAGAGGTAAGGGCCCGTAACACTCCGTGCCGCTTCATAGACCATATCCCCAAACAGGCTGACGATGCCGAGAAGGAGGATCAGCCTGAGGGCGGGATTCTGTTTTAGGGAGAGGATCGGGGGCATGTTCGTTTCACACAATTATGATGTTTGTTAATACACGCATTCATTTTGATGCGAAGGTGCGCATCATGCAGATGAATCGATCATACCATTTCAATGGGGCTGATACAGATGGCATCATGGCAATCCCTGATGTTTGAACCCCGGCAGATATTCTGAAATGGTACACGTGGGCTACCCACCCCTCTGCTCCACCATATCTTTCACTGTAACATCCGGGTGATGGTATCGCCGCCTCCCCTTTGTCCGTCCTCCTAACTCGACTGCCTCCTGCGGGCACCAGTGGATACAGGCATAGCACCAGGTGCAGGCACGGCCCCAGACAACAGCACTGTCGGTGATGGTGATATTCTCTGTCGGGCAGATCCGGGCGCAGATCCCGCACCGGTTGCAGCGATCGGTTGCATGGAGACGCCGGGTAGTCCCGTAGACGGATGTGACACAGAATCGGAAGAAGGATGCCACGACCCGGTAGGGTGTTGAGTCCGATCCTTCGAGTGGGCACTCCCTTTTCTCGCAGATTGCATCAGCAATCTCCGGGATCCGATCCCGTGCAGTTGCGAGGATTCCTTCGACCTTCTCCACCGGCTCCATCAGGTTTATAGGCCCGATGAAGTTCTCGGGCATCGTAATGGCAGCACCAAGGGAGAGATGGGCACCTTTTGTTTTGAGGAGAGCATCGAGGTTAAAAAGGGCGCCTCCGGGGCTCCCGCCACAGGTGGCAACTCCAAAGAGATAGGGGTTGCCGCGTATCTGAAGCCCGCGAACAAACTCCTGCACAATGGCGGGCATATCCACATAATAAATCGGGAATGCGAACCCGATTGCATCTGCCGTCTCTGCCTCCGGCGGGAGGGGGGCGTCTTTCATCGCCCGTGTGATCGGGATGATTATCGTATCGCCAAGAGCGTCGGCAAGCTGGCGGGCAACCGCGAGGGTGTTGCCGGTGCCGGTGAAGTAGTAGATGATGGTTGTCATGATATCATGCCAGGGGGTTTCTGTCAGGGACACTCTGTCAGAGGCACTCTGTCAGATGTATTCTCTCAGAGGTATTCTGGATGCAGGGGGTAATTCGCCTGTATTCATTCTCCTTTTCGTAACAATTCGGGATAAAGATATCCACAAAAGAATTCAAACAATAACCGGAGGAATATAAAAATGCCAAAACCAGACGACGCACTCACGGCATTTAATAATGGCTTCACCTGCTCTTCCGCAGTCTTCTCGGCATTTGCAGACGATCTCGGGTGCCATCCTTGTAATCGGCCTGAAATACGGGAGATCCGAAGCAGGCGATTCTGCCACAAACGATAAGACGCGGGCACTTGTACGGCAGTTCATCGATGAGTTCATAGAAAAGAACGGATCGATCAACTACACAGGGCTCCTCGGGTATGATCTAAGCGACCAGAATGAATACGAGTAAGGCATGGGCAGAGAACCTCTTTGCGACGAAATGTCCTGAGTACGTGAAGGATGCTGCGGCAATCCTTGAGAGAATGCTCTGAATAAGAAGATGGAACCGGTCTTCGGCAGTAAAGATC
>NPIG01000295.1_pt1 | contig 42889 bp, 41 predicted proteins | sample 8637441 | NCBI WGS metagenome assembly NPIG01 (sample SAMN07420675, study PRJNA396082) | bioreactor metagenome | isolation source: sample BR6 brine-fed electro-methanogenic bioreactor BR | place: Japan: Kochi | collected 2016-06-14
TTTGATCGTTCATGTGTGGGGGATTCGTGCAACAGCCTCATATCAGGTTGTAAATACTTCACTCAACCGCTTTTTCTTCTCGATACCCGAGCCCCTCAGGATACATTCTATCTGAACCACAGAGTTCCTTGGAATCTGTAATGTTCCTTCGACAACCCGGGTTTCACCTTCAGGTACAGGTGGAACAGATTCTGATTCAGTGAATATCCAGGGATCAGTCACACCATCTGCAGGATACGCAGTCATATCAACGGTGAGGTCACGTGCGGGCCCGGTTCCGGTACTTGAGATAGTACAGTAGACCTGATAGTACGCATACCGCTGATCAGAGTGGACAAGGCGGGCACTAAAGCTCAGATCAGCATCCGGATTACGTACAGGATGGTGAATAACCGCACCTGTAATCGGCTGTTCAGGACGGTGATTAATATCGTAGAGGCTCTGTATATACGCATTTCTGAATTGGACAGGCATCGAACCCATGGGGTTGCCCGGGATATTTGATTCGATATAAATGTAACTTCTACTGAGAACCCCGGGATTATTGTGGTAGTAATCCCGGATATTGTTATTCTCATCAAGATAATTGCCTTTCAGGATGGTGTCTGCATCCTTCTGGTACAGGTATACCTTATTCGCCTTCTTATCGGCTTCAGTCAGCGGCAGGACAACCGCATAATGCCGTGGCGTTTCAAGAAGCGATGCTTCAATACCGAGGAGACGAAGGAGTGCTGTGAGAAGAATAGCCGTATCCTGGCTGTCACCACCTCCATCGTACAGGGTCTGGAGAGGATACTTTGGATAATCATCATAATCAACAACTGCACCCCACCTGTTATTTGGAAGCGACTGGACAAAGGCAATAACCATATCGCGTCTCTGGTCATCATTGAGATTCCTTGAACCTGCAAGGGAGATGAGATCCTGAATCACGAGATCCAGTTCTGCCCTCCCACGATCGGACATGATGTAATCAGCTGGTCTTGGTTTGTCACGGGGAAGAGTTGCCAGATAATTGTACCGGCTTGCCGGAATATGAATAGTCCAGGTATAAAACGACTCCCCGTAGTACCAACTATATGAACGGGCGGTATCGCTTGTCTGGAGTTTCACCTGATCAGGCAGTTTTGTATCTACTGTGTCAGGCTCATCAACGGGGATCTGGAAGACAACCTGCGTCAGCTGTCCGGGAGGGATGGTGATCTGATCCGGCATTGGCGGAGTCTCCGGAGCCACATCAGGGATAAATGAAGGACCTTCCTCCATGTCCCATGGAAGGGAAAAGGGGAGCGCAGGCTGCTGGACAAAAAAACCGATGATGAGAACAACAGCTATTCCCGCTATAACGATGATCAGCTCATCCCTGGGCATATAGATATTCTGATGCCTCAGAGGGTAAATGAGTTGTGATGGAAATAGGTGAGTAGGGAGGGAGAAGGTACTTATCCTGTGCGTAGCAACAGATCCAGTTCACTTCTGAGGATCGGCATTTCGCGGTGGATCTTCAGGAGAGCAGCCCGCGTTCTCAGAAGTTCTGCGTTCTCTTTTGAAGAAAAGAACCCTTCGGGAATTGTATCAAGGCTGTATGCAGCAGAAAGGGCAGTCTGCTCCATTCCCTCAACCAATGTCTTTGCTTCGTTCAGCTCCCTTTTCCAGTCCACATAATTGAATGCGTCATAGAACTGGTCAGCCCTTCTCAGGTGTGCAATATATCGGGAATAATCATCATTCACCACCTTGCTTGCTGAACGGAGTGCATCTGTCCAGATACGATATGCGGTATATCGTGCCATCAGTTGTTCATCATCTTCAGGCAGCTCCTCCATCGAAGCAAAGAGGATATCAATCTCATAGATCTCATCATCAAGGGTGAAGGTATTTGTCCGGCCTTCGATAATACTGAGTTCTTCAAGTGCATCGTTGGCTGCGTTGATATGTCCAGGGATCTCATTTATGGGCGTTGCTCCAAACGGGCACCCTGATACCAGCACTCCTGCAAGAAGGAGAGCAATGAATACTATTACATATCGGTAGATGGTCGGCATCTGATAAGAGAGTGTATATCCGATACTGATGATAGCCTTTGTGGCAGCCTGATTCATTCAACATGAGTTCCGGAAGCCTGAAGAAGAAAGCTCATTGCTTTTGAAAGATTACAATACTGGAAAGGATCAATGTGTTACCATGTCAGAGAAAACCGTAGTATTATCCTTTTCCGGGGGTCTTGACACCTCCATCTGCGTTCCTTTGTTAAAGGAACGGTATGGATATGACCGTGTCGTTACCGTCGCAGTAGATGTCGGCCAGCCGGAAGATGAAGTGAAGATGGCAACAGACAAAGGCGAGCTGATTGCCGATCGCCACTATACCATCGATGCAACGGAAAAGTTTGTTCAGAACCATATTTTCCCGGCAATCAAGGCGAATGGCTCCTATGAGGGTTATCCGATGGGAACATCCCTTGCTCGCCCACTGATTGCCGAGGAGACGGTGGCGATTGCGAAGAAAGAAGGGGCGCTTGCTGTTGCCCATGGCTGTACAGGGAAAGGAAACGATCAGCTCAGGTTCGATTTCATCTTCAGGCTGCATGGATATGAGATCATCGCACCGATGCGGGAGATGAACCTCACCCGTGAATGGGAGATTGACTATGCACAACAGCATAATATTCCGGTACCTGTGGTAAAAGACAAGCCCTGGAGTATTGATGAGAATATCTGGAGCCGGAGTATAGAAGGAGGACGGCTTGAAGATCCGGCATACCATCCCCCGGATGAAATCTACCATTGGACAACAAATCCCCGTGATGCCCCCGACACTCCTGAGGCGATCTCAATTGAGTTTGCAGAAGGAGTGCCGGTTGCAATAAACGGCGAAGCGATGGACGGCATATCTCTTATCAGGAAAATGAACGTGATCGCTGGCAGGCATGGAATCGGCAGGAATGATATGGTTGAGGACCGGATCCTCGGCCTGAAGGCACGGGAGAATTATGAACATCCGGCAGCAACCGTGATTCTGGCAGCACACAAGGATCTCGAGCGGCTCTGTCTTACCCGGCAGGAGCTGGCATTCAAAGTCGGGGTTGATGAGAAATGGTCCGAGCTTGCATACATGGGACTAGTTCATGAACCACTCTACCATGCGCTGAATGCCTTCATTGACACCACACAGAAGCGGGTCAATGGAACAGTCGATCTCGAGCTCTATAAAGGAAACCTCCGCATCCTTGGACGTTCATCCCCTGACGCCATTTACTCGGATGATCTCGTTTCATTTGACAGCACAACCCTTGATCAGTCGCATGCTATCGGATACTCGGTCTTCTTCGGCCTTCAGGCACGAATGATACCAAAAAAGTAAAAAAAATTACTGGAGAGGTGCCCCGGCATTCGGGCCGGGGGCACAATCAAATATATCGGTTACCGTGAGAATAAGAAGGGATTTCCCGGAGAGATTGGGTTTTTTTTCATGAAGTATCGCCCGCATCTTTTCCACGTTCTCCCCGCTCTTCTCAACTTTTACATCACATTTCAGCTGTGTGCATCCGCCAATCTCCCTGCTCCAGACATATAGAGCCGCATGGGGGTTCTCAAGCACGTTCTGAAGGGTCTTTTTCATAAAGTTGTCTCCTATCCAGATCGTCTTTTCGTCCATGACCCATACACTCCCCATTGGGGCAACATTGGGAATACCATCCTTTGAAGCGGTAGCCAGAGGAAGGATACCAACAGCAGTGATTGCTTCTTTTAGTTTCTCATCTATGAATGCCATAATAGAACACTCCGTTCTGTTGATATGATAAACGACGTGGATACATAAGGGTTGTGTCTGACAACCCATCTCTGATTATTCGATGAAGAGACTGGTTCTGGTAAAGCTGGTGTTGTCGAAGAGCCCCCGCTCGGTCAGTCTCAGTTCCGGAATAACGGTGAGTGCCAGGAAGGAGAGGTACATAAAGGGATTCTCAATTGCACCAAGCAACCGGGCATGATCGTCAAGCTCCCCCAAAGATGCCACAACTTCGGGATAGGATTGATCTGACATAATGCCGCCCCATGGAAGTGGTAAAATGGTCTTTCTACCATGGGAAACAACCACCATTGCCCCGTTGTGGGAGGCAACGGCTTGTATTGCGAGAATGATCTCAGAATCTTCTGCTCCAAGAGCTACAATGTTATGCGAATCATGAGAAACACTGACCGCAAGCGCCCCCCCGGCAAGACCAAAGCCACGGACAAGACCAATGCCAAAACCGCCTGCACGATAGCGATCACAGACGACGGCTTTTAGGATATCAGAGTGTGTATCAGGGAGATTCGGTCCAATGACGTCATGAATCTCAAGGCGGGTAGTGATCTGTCCGGGAATGATACCAATGACGCGTGCATGTCCGGCTCCATTGATCTTCAGGTCATCTATCTCCGGAAGCCTGCAATTGAAGGTTGTCCGCAGTGGTGCGGGACGGGTGTAGGGAATATCCCGGATTTCAACTCCTCTCTTAAACACCCTCTCAACTGAGAAGCGATCAGACTCTTCAAGAACGACGAAATCTGCAATTCTTCCTGGTGCCAAAGCACCCCTGTCATGGAGGCAAAAACGCTCTGCAGGGGTGAGGGTTGCCATTCTGAGAGCAACTTCAAGCTCCACTCCGAAATCTTGGGCAATTTTTATACAATCATCAATTGAACCGGCAGAATCCAGCATATCGGCATGGCGATCATCTGTGGCGAATGCGCAGCGGGTGGCGGTCCGGCAGTCAGCGATCGGTATGAGATCCCGGAGATTGCGTGCAGCCGCACCTTCTCTCATGAATATATACATTCCTTTCCGGAGCTTTTCTAGCGCCTCCTCACGGGTGATACACTCATGATCGCTCTGTATCCCGGATCTGATATACCGGTCAAGGAGAGCGCCCGAGAGCATCGGAGCGTGGCCATCTATGATGTTACAGAGTTGCAGCTTGGCAAGGACATCCGGATCATCATTCAGAACCCCCGGTACATTCATCATCTCCCCAAGACCGATAACGCGTGGGTTATCAAGGAGAGGCGAGAGATCACCTGCCAGAAGCGTTGCTCCGGCTGAATCCATGGGAGTTGCCGGAACGCAACTCGGAAGCATAAAGAAGATATCAAGCGGTGTCCGTTCAGCATCATGGATCATCGCCTGTATGCCTGCTATACCGGCAACATTTGCAATTTCGTGAGGATCTGCGATCACCGTGGTCATGCCATGTGAAAGAACGAGCCTCCCATACTCCGCAGGAGTGAGAAGCGAACTCTCAATATGAAGATGCGAATCAATCAGGCCGGGAACGATACGCCTCCCTTTGAGATCAAGTACCCTTCTCCCATTATATTCTGGTCCAAAACCAAGAATCATGCCATCCCTGATCGCCAGGGTGGTTTCTTCCCAATCAGATGTGAAGGGGTTATATAACGTTGCATTCTGAATGATCGTATCGGCAGAGAAGATATCAGGAGTCATAATCATTCAGATCATTGAACGTGAAAATCCAAAATCCTGCCTGCCAGTCGTTTCTCATTCTGAAAGAGCGTAATATGTGCTTTATAACTCCCCTCTGGCAGAGGGGCCGGAATGAAGAGAGCAAATTGATCGGGGCTGATGGAGACACTCTCAAGAATAAGCTGCTTCTCTTCCTGATGAAGCCCGCCCACATCATAGATCATTATCTGTACAAGGATATCCGCTCCTTCATTCAGATCAATCGGGATCACAAATCCTGAGTCCTCATAGGAGATTGCGCCAATACCTGCATTAGTCATACATCCGGCAGACAAGAAGCAGAATATACTTAATCCGATGAGAAGAGGAGCCATTGACTTCATTGTCAGAACGTAGCAGAGGAGATGAGATAAAGATTGCGATACAAACTCCCTCTATTCCGGATATCAAAAATAATCTGTGAAATAATTGTTTTTAGTTGAGCACCTATATATCCGACGAAGACAATATATGATTGATACCATATATGGATGATCTCAAACAGCTTAAAGACCTCATTGAAAAAACCCTCAAAATACGGTGTTCTCAATATAAAGAGGAATATATCAAGCGAAGGCTCCTTTCACGGATGCGAACCACCGGGACAGGTACCTATGATGAATATACACGGTATTTAAATAGTCATCCTGCAGAATGGGAACTCCTTCGTAATGCCCTCACCATCAATGTGACTGAATTCTTCCGTGATGCAGAGGTCTTTGAGATTCTGAGAAAAGATCTGATACCGAAGGTAATCGCCGAACATAATCGTATCAGGATATGGTGTGCCGGATGTTCCTCTGGTGAAGAGCCATACTCAATTGCGATGATACTGAATGAACTGCTCTCCCGTAAAAGCGGTGTGGCAGTCAGCATCCATGCAACAGATATTGATGAAAATATCCTTCAGAGAGCAAAGGAAGGTATTTATGAAGCAAAAACTGTTGAAAAACTGAATAGTGCGATCATCAGAAGGCACTTCAACCAACTTCCGGATGGGAGATATCAGGTAAAACAGGATCTGAAGGATATGATCCACTTCAGAAAACACGATCTGATGAGTGGAATCCCTGCATCACGGTACGTGGACATCGTAACCTGTCGAAATGTCACCATCTATTTCACTGAGGGGCAGAAGAATGATCTCGCAAAGACCATCCATAGTGCATTAAACACTGGAGGGTTTTATGTCATGGGGAAAACCGAATATCTGGGAAGGGAAGTCGAGCATCTCTTTTCCCATTATAACGCTCTCCAGAAGATCCTTATAAAAAATGAGATTCGCTAAATTATTACCAGAGTTTCTTTTGATCAAGAAGGAACTCGGGGTCTTCATTTCTTGATAGAGTCTTTAAACGCTCTTTTTTCATACTTCTTCTTTTGATCTCCATTGAGAGGGTAAAAAGATTGACCCCGATGAGTAGAATCACAAGGAAAAGACTGACCCATAGCAGTACTCCCTGTGTTGAGAGGAAGAGGGCAAAGAGCAGGACGACAAATGACAGGAGATAAAAAATTGCCCATGTCCTGAGCATCGGTATATCCATGACTTCTCATTCAGCACTGGATTTTAAGAAGCTTTCCTTTTATGCAGAGAGCATGATCGATACCCTTTGATCAGTACTGCTCCGATCAACAGCTACATCTATTAAAATTTACATCATTTTAATAGTATGAACCGGTCAGATGTCATAATAGTCATTGCCGGACTGGCTGTTGTATTGATCATCGGACTTGCAGTACAGCAACCATCACTTTCACTTCCATGGAAGAGTGAACCCGTTTTTGATCCAGTATCTCCAGATCAGATCTCAGATACGATCATCCTGACACCATTTGAACAGGAAGAGTCTTTATTTTCGTATCCTGTCTCCACCATACAGCTTGTTGACAATCCTTTTGGATATCCGCGGGCATATATGCCAGGTACAGGTTCATTCCAGAGCAGGACATTTCAGATCATCGATGGTGAACGATACGAGGTCTTTCCACTCTTTGGATCTTCTCCCTACACAACTGCACAGATTGAAGCAATTACCACAATTGAATGGATACCCGTTGGTGTGCTGAATCAAAGACGGGGGGGTGTCTCAACAACCTTCTCAATTCCAGAAACACCATTTTTGCGCATACGAACGGAAGTGACAGCTGAAAGGTTTCCAGGGCAGGCGCAATTTCGCTATGTCCTATGCGATGCAGAAACCGGTTCAATCCTTGATGGTGGCGAGGTGATCGGGGGGGGTTCTATGAGGAGTATTCTCGTTTCATCTGAAAAAGAGATGTATTTCATCATCTCTGCAACAAGTGTCGATGCATATAGAATCTTACTTGAAGTACCACGGGAATATCTCTGAAAAAAAACGCTCATGTTGCCACCAGAAGCAGCAGGTATACAGGAAAAATAAAAAGTGTTCTCCTGTTCTCTCATATAAAAGGGTCTTTCAGACCTTCTCAATTGTTACCTTAATCCGATCCCCTGCCTGCAATCCATGACCTTTTGGAACATCAATATTGAACCAGAGAGATTCCGGGGGGTCCTGAGACATCAGGCAATCTTTTTCTTCATCAATATGGGCGACAAACTCGATCGTCTCAACAATCTCAATAATATGATCTGACATACTAGAAAAAGGAAGTGAAAGAATAAAAAATCATATGGCTTTTGCAGTTACCATCCAGGTTGTGCTATTGGAGTAACTCCAACGTTTGATCTCCAGATCCTCACAGATCTCTGAGAGGATGGCAAGATTGGTCCCAACCTCTTTTGATGAGAGACCAAGATCATGGGCAATGTATTTCGACTTGAAGAAATGTCTGCCTTTCTGCAGACCCCCACGCAGATATTTCAGAATCCTGTCCTGGGTTTCGTTATACCTGTCACGAATGCTATCTGGCACAGTCATCTGGCTAACCTCTGGTGATAGTTTTGTGCTATATTACTATAAAGCATTTGTGGTTCAATCCATTCTCATAATCAAGTTTATACAGAATCTTATGCAATTGGTGCCTCACCGATCTTTGCTATGAGACTCTCGATCACCACATTTCTCATCCCCTCGACGAACTTTATGCTGCCAACAACAAGGTGTCCCCCGCCATTGACACCGCCTCCGGAGATCTCATCACGGAGTTCCCGAACCATTCTTGGGATATTCATCAGAACACCGCGTGAACGAAGGACAACAAAATCTGGCCCGATTCCAAGTGTGACAACCGGTTCCCCTGCATGTTCGTTGCAGAGAAGATCATGGATTTCACCTGACGTCTTTCCGGGTGGAGGGAAGGTAAATCGGTGTGCATACATCTCGACATCAGCCAGGAAGAGGTGTGCACCGGATGCAAGGGTCCTTCGTTCGACATGTGGCATCAGGGTCTTCACCTGTTCTGCTATTGCCGTCTCAGCCTCTTCAACAAGGAGAGAGACAAGCCTCCTGTGCCTGAGGGGATTATTGCTTAGATTGAGTATATCCTTAACAATCTCACGGCCATCATTGAACCTCAGCCAGAACTGCTCATAGTCAAGAGCGAGAGCGATCTTTTTACACTCATCCAGTGGATATTCGTCAGCAACAAGCGAGAGGTACTGAGGGAGTTCAATTGAATCGCTTCGATCTGCCACCCCGGCAATTGCCGGAAGATGGCGGATCCGCTCTTCAACATGGGGATTGATCATTCGTGCAAGTTCGGTTCCGATCATCCCGGCAGTCAGTCCGAAATCCCCACCGACATGGTAGGGATTGACATGTGCCTGTAAGAACTGATCCACAATCTCGTCAGGATGATGGTGATCGGCAACAATGACATCAAGATCATAGACCTGTGCCACTTTATATGCCGGCATATCTTCTTCGGTTGAGCCATTATCCATCAGGAAGATGAGCGGGAGTTTCTGTCCAAACCGTATGGCATCCTTCAGCATGAAATCAAGATCACGGGTTATATCCTCTATCTCATAGAAGGGAGCCTTTGAGGGTGAGCGTTTAAAGAGATAATATTCTGAATCGGTCTCGGAGATGTGTTCGCGAATCAGGGAGACAACCGCTGTTTCAACTGCAACAGCTGCTGAAATGCCGTCTGCATCGGCATGATGGCGAAGAATAATCGGCTGCTGGGTAAAGACAGCACGCCTGACGATTTTTGCGAGCTTTTTCATCTCAGGTCTCAGTTTCACGAGTGTGTCACTTTCAACAAGGAAGGGAATGTCGGCGGGCTCGGCTCGTTTATCAAGTGCTGCGTTAATCCGCAACCGAACCTGGGCAGCCTCTTCACCATCAAGGCGACTCAGAGAGGATACCTCAATCTGAAGCTGGTTGTTCCTCTTCATCACCTCTCCGGAGATCTGGACGATATCGCCGGTTTCTGCCTCCGGGTAGGCTCTGACCCCTGCCTCAATAAATGCTGCGGCATTCTCGACTCCGGTCTCATCAATGATCGTAAAGATCGTCGGGCCGCTCGTCTGTTTCACCTGCCCGAGTTCACCTTCTACGGTGATCCGTCTGCCAACCTTGTCACCGAGATCGGAGAGGTGAGTCGTCCTTACAGCCCTGTTCACCACTGTTGTTTCATACTCGTCAAGGATGACTTCACGGAGATCGATATTGCCATTTGGGCGTACCTGTGCCACCATAACAAGAATGTCTGCCCGCTCCCTGTGCTGTGTCAGGGCATTACTCTTATGAATCAGCCCTTTTATTGAATTATTCAGCTGGACAAACGTGCCAAAGTTGGCAAAACCCTGAACTTTTCCAAGATATATATTCCCTTCCTGTACATCCTCAACCTCGCATCCAAGGCCAAGTTTATAGACTGTTTCTTTTGAATTACTCATATTTTATCTCCATTCATCTTTTTATTGATCTTCCGGCTTGCAGAGCGCAAGTAACCGGCATTCACCGTCACGGCGTCCCTTGGCGATGATGAAATCACCTTCATACAGCCGTACATTCTTTTTTGGACGATAGATCCATTTATCTCCCCTTTTAATTGCAAGGACAACCATTCCAGTTATTGCTCCAAGTGATGCCTCTTTGAGGGTTTTTCCCGAGAGGAACGATCCTCCTTTCACCTCAATCCGGGAGATGATTTCATCGGATTCACGGATAATCTTCTGGAAAATTGGAGGGATCTCAATATCACGCATGAGCACATCTACAATTGAGAGTGCCGCACTACAGATCGCATCAGCAAATGCCGACATATGAAGAAGTCCACGCAGGTATTCCACATGATCCACCTTCTTTGCTGATTCAAGAACCCAGAGTTCAAGCTGCAGCCGCATCGAATCCATGCGTTCATTGAGCCATACCACCTCTTCAGCAATATCCTGACTATCAAAGAGAAGGGCGGTATATGCAAGTCCTACTGCCAGTTCGCTGATATTTTTCATCTCAACGATCAGGAGAACGGCTCGATCGAGATCATCAAGTGCCTCTTCTATGAGTTCCTCATCTGGTGGAGGAGGTGATCCCAATAGTTTGTAAAGTGGTTCAATGCCATCTTCTGGTCCCTTTGCGAGGATGATATCGCCTTTCTTCAGGTATGTCTCCTTATCCGGATCATAGGTCCAGACACGTCCACGCCTGATTGCAATGATACGCATTCCTGTTGTACTCTGGAGACGAATATCACCAAGGATGACACCATCAAGATCGCATCCTTCCCGAATCTCGGCACGGATAGTTACTTCTTCGGCTTCAGGAAGGGCAAGCCGCATTCTCGCAGGTATTCGAATGTCCTTCAGAAGAACCATCGCAATCTCAGAAGCGGCATTTGAGATCCGCTCTGCACCTTCGGCAATCTGAAGAAGACCACTCATCGATTCGGCCTCCTCCATCCTCCGCGCTCCAAGGATGCTGGTAATTCGTGCCTGATAGAGGAGGAGGTTCATCGTCTCTTCAAGGTTGACAACTTCATTTGCAATCTCCTTACTTTCAAAAAGGATTGCGGAATAAGCCAGATCTACCATTAACTCAGAGACATCCTTCATTTCAATAAGGACATTCTTGAAGTTGACAGGCTGACGATCAAGATCGAACATAACTTCATTACTAATTTATCTTTCACTACTTATCACTATAGCAATAGGTGGATCACCAGGATCAGGACACTTGCCCCGATGAGATCGATACTGCTTGTTACAACAGGTATCCCAAAGTTATCGGGATCATAGCCTGATGAGAACGATACACTTGCGGTAACATATGCCAGAATATTCAGCCCGGTTACAACAACCAGTCCGGAAATGGTAGTAATTACGACCATCAGAAAGAGTCCGGGGGTGTCAAGGTGCATCATCAATGCTGCCAAATGAGCAATCCCTGCCATGAGAGGCAAAATAATGAGTGCATACAGGTAATTATCAAGGAAGCCGGAGAATACCTCCCGCCCGGGAATGAGTCGTGGCTCTATCTCTCCCATATGCATCCCGGTGGCAAGCTTGGAACAGATGATCCCTCCAATCGCCCCGCATCCGTTCATAAACGGTGGAATGATGATCAACAAGGCGGCAGTTGCCACGAGATCCTCAAGTCCTTCCGTATAGATCACGCCGGCTATCGTTCCGAGGATACAGAGCGGAGCCAGGAGGGGGAGCCCTTCCCTGATAATTGATTGAATGGTATCTGTTCCCCGGAGGATTCCGACGATGCTGACAACTACCAGCAGGAGAACAATACCAAAGAGGATGAACTGCCAGGATAACGGAAGAGTGACGACAATCACTGCTGATGTCACAAGAAGAGGGAGAGTGATCACGTCTCCGGCAGTTGTGACAGTCGGAGCACCCACAATATCGAGATCAAGACCATACCGGTAAGATCCAAGCGCTACAAGAAGGGTGATCAGTGTTACAATCATCCCGGCAACCGTCCCTGAAAGAACTGATACCAGAATCATCTCATGTACAGCAATAATATCGAGACCGACTGCTTTTCCGATAATGAAACCGATGATGCCGACAATTGTTGCAATCAGAATGGTGAGAATAAACGTTGCCCGGAGGTTATCGCCAAGAACCGATCCCCGGCGGAAATTAATATCAAATGCACCGAGGTGCATCGATGATGCAAGACGCGAGGTGAGAATACCTGCGATTGCACCCCGCATATTGATAGAGGAGGGGACAAGAATCATGAGACCCGGAATAAGTATGAGCACCTCCTTCACGGAGCCAAGGTATATACCTGCAACTGATGCCACGAGTGTGGTGATGATGAGGGCAAGAAGCCCCGTCAGTATATCGCGGTAACGGTGGCTGAGTCCCTCTATCTGCTGGTTCATCAGGTATTCCCTCCATAGCAATCAGTCCCGAAATGGTATCTCAATCATAGTACAGTCATTTGGAAATAGAATTTCGCCCTGATAATGTCGTTTTGCATCCTGTATATGGTTTGCTGTTGATGTGTATCGTGAACTGATATGAACAAGGGCAAGTCGCCTGGCGCCGGTCACCTCTGCCGCAACGCCTGCCTGACCTGCTGTTGAGTGAAAAACTTCATCGGCACGGTCTTTTTCCTGGTCATCAAATGTTGCATCATGGATGAGGAGATCGGATGCGGCTGCTGTATCCGGCCATTCTCTCAGCGGGCGGGTATCGCTGGTATAGATGACCTTCCTTCCGGGTCGCGGGGATCCCATTACCTGATTTGGGGTGATGGTTCTCTGCTCCCCGGAGGTGTTGATAGTAACCGTTTCTCCCCGCTGAAGACGGCCAAAGAGCGGACCTGGCGGGACTCCAAGCGATATCGCCTCTTCACGGTCAAAGCGCCCCGGACGTTCATCCTCCACCAGAATAAAACCAAAGCTTTCACAACCATGACGGGTGGCAAAAGGAATCACCCGGTATCCGTCAAAGATGATCTCTTCGCCATCTGAAAGTTCGTATGCTTCAATTGGAAAAGAAAGACCCTGGTTTAACTGCCTGATTATTGAGACGATCTCGTGGATGCGGCGGGGGCCATAGAGCCTGATAGGATCCCGCCTCCCATTAAAGCCCATTGTTTCAAGAAGACCAAATATTCCAAGATAATGATCGGCATGCCAGTGGGAGATGAAGATCGCATCGACGGTGAAACCGGTCCGGACACGCATCATCTGTTGCTGTGCTCCCTCACCACAATCAAAGAGGAGAGTGTCAGATCCCCTCCTGATCATGAGGCATGATGGATTCCGCTGGGGTGTCGGAAGTGCACCGGCGGTTCCAAGAAAATGGACATGAAGTGTTTCTCCGGATATTACTGCCACCCCCGAAGAACAGCAAGGCTTTCTTCGGCCTCATTCATATTACGCCCCTCAATAACGACAACACCAGAATATGAATCGAGGAGCGCACGTGATACACGCCCCCAGTCCACCGTCCCCCTCTCAAGTGAAAGATGCTCATCTGAGCTCCCATGGTTGTCATGAAGGTGGAGATGATCGGCTTTTGGAAGATGTTTTAAGAATTCATCCACGGTTCCGGTCGTGTTTGCATGCCCGATATCAATTGTTACGCCAATACCATCTATCCCCTCAATCATCCCGAAGAGCTCCCCGGGATCACGGCAGAGAAACTCCTTAATAGATATCATATTTTCAAGACAGGCAATCACGCCATATTCTTCTGCAATAGCCCCGATTTCGCCGAGGGCTTCTTTCTGAAGCGACCATGCACGTCCGACATCAAGCTTAGAAAGAGGCGAGAGATATCCCGGATGGATCGTTACCCGATCGGTGAGATCCGCAGCATGCTTGATGCAGAGGCAGATCTGACGGATTGATTCACGCCAGATCGGATAATTCATTGAGGCGAGATTCAGATCGCCATATGGTGCGTGAACCGTGAGACCCAGGTTTGTACTGGCAAGCACCTCATCAATCCGTTCTCGTTTTTTCGGATCATCAAGCCGGTAATTCCCATCTGCTGAGATCTCCCAGCCATCATACCCCAGTTCTTCGATCCCATGAACCCACTTTGGATCATCCCAGACTTTTGATGATGAAGAGAAATAATACCCTGAGATCATACACTGCTCCCGATGGTTTTCAGGATCTTTTCAATCCCGGCACGATATTCGTCAAGAGATCCGGTATTATCTATCCGAATATCTGCACCATCCATTGCATGCACCAGTCCAAAACCACATTCCCGCTCATCACGGGAGAGGAGATCATCCTCATTCACCATATCATCAGATCTCCCGCGATTGCGGAGGCGTTCAAGCCGGATGTGAAAAGGGCAGTCAATAGCAATCAATGTGAAGTCAGAAAACGTTTTTCTGAAGAGTTCAACCTCGGCATCTCCTCGGATACCATCGATGAGGACGACCGGAGCTTTCTGTTCCCTGACCGCAGGAACAGTCAGTTCTGCAAGAGCGGCCATCCCCCGCTCTTCTCTCAGGCGGCGCGCAATAGTGCCCAGATGCTGATCGGTTGCGGGAAGCCCCGCTTCTTCTGCATATCTACGGATGAGATCCCCCATGACAATAACCGGTATCCCGAGTTCCTCTGCAACCGCTGAACACTCACCCTTACCGCTCGCCGGTAGTCCGACCAATCCTAGTACCTTCATAGTGAAATTCTCCGTTCTCACGTGTTCTGATAATTACCGGTCGACATAAACAGTCTGCGATTGCCTTTAATTCATCTGAGGAGAGGGGAGGAACCATACCGAACACTCCCTGCTGGAGAACAAATTCCAGCCCCTCAGCTTCGCGTGATATATATTTGACCTCGTCTTCATAACCCCGGAATAAGGTGACGACGACCTGAAATTCCGGAAGTTCTCCTGTATGATATGCGTTTTTGCAGATATTGAGTGTTTCTTTTACCGCAGCAGAATATCGCTCACGAAGCAGGTTGTCATAGCGGTTCCATTTTGCCTTGATATCAAGTGCCAGATGATCCACCAGATGTTCATCAAGGAGTTTTTTAATAACCTCCGGAAAGACACCGTTTGTATGGAGCCCCACCAAAAAACCTTCCTTCTTTGATCTTCGGGCAAGTTCACAGAGAGCGTCTCCCTGAAGTGTCGGCTCACCCCCGGAAAAGACAACGCCCGATACCGCAATGCGGGATGATCGAATCTGCTCAAAAACCTGATCGATTGGTCGGTAATCCTGGCCATCCTGAATTTGTTTGTTATGGCAGTAATCACACCTGACCGGACATCCCCTGAGAAAGAGCGTACAGACGGCACGGCCTGGCCAGTCCACTGTGCTGATTGGAATAAAACCACCATAATTTACCTGCACATGATCACCGGGTTCTTCTGTATATGCTCTGAATTTGCATTAAAGTATGTTGATGGATAAAACACAAATGGATAAGAGTTAGATAAAACAATATTGATTGTCTAGAAATAAAGTAATTTTGCCCTAATTTTCTGAAATAAAAGGATTTATCTGGTATTTTATCAAGTAAGTATCTATGACATTACTGGAAGATGCCAGACGCGGCATCATCACAGACGAAATGAAGATCGTTGCACAGGCAGAAGGCGTGACAGAAGACTATGTCCGGCGCGGTGTTGCCGGCGGGCATATCACCATTCCGATCAGCCCGTACCGCGATGTAAAGATCTGTGGAATAGGCGAAGGGCTCAGAACCAAGGTCAATGCCTCAATCGGTACATCATCTGATATTATCGATATTGAAGAAGAGTTAGAGAAGGTTCGGCAGGCAGAGCTCGCAGGAGCAGATACACTGATGGAGCTTTCAACCGGCGGCGAGTTCCTTGAAATCCGTCGGCGCGTCATCGAGAATACAACACTCTCTGTCGGCTCGGTTCCACTCTATCAGGCATTCATTGAGGCAGCCCGTAAGAAAGGTGCCGTGGTGGATATGGATGAGGATGACCTCTTCAAGGCAACAGAGGATCAGGCGAAGCTCGGAACCAACTTTATGGCAATCCATACCGGGATCAACTGGGAGACGATGAAGCGTCTCCAGAATCAGGGCCGGCACGGAGGTCTCGTATCACGTGGTGGCGCATTCATGACCGCCTGGATGCTTCACAATGAGATGGAGAACCCGCTCTACCGCCGCTTCGACTATCTCCTTGAGATCATGAAAGAGCATGAGGTCACCCTCTCCTTTGGAAACGGGATGCGTGCAGGCGCAGTCCACGATGCAACCGATCGTGCACAGATCCAGGAGCTCCTGATCAATGCAGAGCTTGCAGACAAGGCAAATGCCTTTGGTGTCCAGACGATCATCGAGGGGCCGGGGCATATCCCGCTTGACGAGATCGAGACGAATGTCCAGCTCCAGAAAAGAGTCACAAACAGAAAGCCATTCTATATGCTCGGACCTCTTGTCACCGATATCGCACCAGGCTATGATGACCGGGTGGCTGCAATCGGTGCCGCTGCATCATCTGCTGCCGGAGCCGACTTTATCTGTTACGTCACCCCGGCAGAGCATCTTGCACTCCCGACACCAGAAGAAGTCTATGAAGGCGTTATCTCATCCCGGATTGCAGCACATACAGGAGATATGGTCAAACTGAAGAAGACCCGGGGACTTGATCTTGAGATGGGGCACGCACGGCGCGATCTCGACTGGGAACGCCAGTTTGCTGTTGCAATGAATCCGGAGCGGGCACGCCATATCCGTGACAGCCGATCTCCTGCTGACACAGATGCCTGCACCATGTGCGGAGACTTCTGTGCACTGAAGATCGTCAGTAAACACTTTAATTTCTAAATCTCTCATCCAAACCACTTTTTTACCTCCGTCTTTAGATTATCAGGAATGATTGACGGGATTTTTCTGTATCTCAATAGTGGATTATTCAGATCAAACAGTAGTTTTTTGTATTCAGGAGGGAATTTGCAGATGATCAGAAGAGAACAATCATTAAGATCTTAAAGTGATAGAAAAGTATAAATATTAAACAACACTAACGTATGGTAAATAAGAGGTACTCATTATGACAACAGATAAGGATTACATGGATCTTGTAGTGAAAGAAGCGGCTCATGGCGATGCCGGACGAGGAATGGCCCGTCTCTCAATCGATGTGATGAAACAGCTGAACCTGGTCTCAGGCGACGTGATCGAGATATCAGGTAAGAAGAAAGCCGCTGCCATCGTCTGGCCGGGTTTTCCTGAAGACACCGGCCGTGCAGTGATCAGGATCGACGGTAATATCCGGAGCAATGCCGGTGCCGGGATTGATGACAGGGTCAGGATCAAAAAACTGGATGCAGGATATGCAACAAAGGTAGTCATCCAGCCGACACAGGCAATCCGGCTTGTCGGCGGGGAGCAGTACCTGAAACGGATGCTTCATGGGAGATCGGTATCCGCAGGCCAGACTGTTCGGGTAAATGTACTTGGAAACCCGCTCACCTTCGTCATCTCGAAAGTGAGTCCAAAAGGCATTGCCATTGTCACCGAAGATACGGAGATTGAGCTGAAAGAAACGCCTTATGAAGGAGAGAAAGGAAAAGAAGGTTTCTCTGACATCCATTACGAGGATATCGGCGGACTGGGACGTGAGCTTCAGCTCGTCCGTGAGATGATCGAGCTCCCGCTCAGGCACCCGGAACTCTTTGAACGGCTTGGAATCGAGCCACCAAAGGGGGTGTTGCTCTATGGTCCACCAGGAACCGGAAAGACCCTAATCGCACGGGCGGTCGCAAGCGAGGTGGATGCCCACTTCATCACCCTCTCAGGGCCTGAGATCATGAGCAAGTACTATGGCGAGTCCGAGGGCAAGCTTCGGGAGGTCTTTGATGAGGCACAGGAGAACTCGCCGACGATCATCTTCATCGATGAGATCGACTCGATTGCACCAAAACGTGAGGACACGAAAGGGGAAGTGGAACGGCGGGTTGTTGCCCAGCTCCTCTCCCTGATGGATGGCCTCAAGAGCCGCGGACAGGTGATCGTCATCGCTGCGACAAACCTTCCTGACGCAATCGATCCAGCCCTTCGGCGGGGAGGACGGTTTGACCGTGAGATTGAGATCGGAATCCCTGATAAGAAGGGAAGGCTCGAAGTCCTCCAGATTCACAGCCGCGGGGTCCCGCTTGCAGAGGATGTTGAGCTCTCGCAATTCGCAGATATCACCCATGGTTTTGTGGGTGCAGATCTCTCCCTCCTCGTGAAGGAAGCGGCGATGCATGCACTCAGAAAGATCATCCCGAAGATCAATGTGGATGAAGATATCCCAACCGAGCTTCTGGATGAGCTGAAAGTTACCCGCGAGGATTTCGATGAAGCATTGAAGCATGTGGAGCCGAGTGCAATGCGTGAGGTGCTTGTCGAGGTGCCGGACATCCACTGGAGTGATGTCGGCGGCCTTGAAGATGTTAAAGAAGAGCTGAGGGAGGCAGTGGAATGGCCGCTGAAGTTCCCGGACATATTCCAGAGACTCACAACCAAGCCACCAAAAGGTATCCTCCTCTTTGGCCCTCCCGGCACCGGAAAGACGCTCCTTGCCAAAGCGGTGGCAAACGAGAGCGAGTGCAACTTCATCTCAATCAAAGGCCCCGAACTCCTCTCCAAATGGGTTGGCGAATCCGAGAAAGGTGTCAGGGAGATCTTCAGGAAGGCACGCCAGGCATCGCCGTCGATCATCTTCTTTGATGAAGTTGATGCGCTTGTGCCTCGCAGGGGAAGCTACACCGGATCCTCCCATGTAACCGAGAGTGTGGTCAGCCAGATCTTAACGGAACTTGACGGACTTGAGGAGTTAAAGGATGTGGTTGTTATCGGTGCAACCAACAGGCCGGATATGATGGATACCGCCCTCATGCGTCCCGGGCGGCTTGAACGCCATATCTATGTCCCGCCACCAGATGATGAAGGAAGGAGACAGATCTTCAAGGTATACCTGAAGGATGAAGAAGGTGTGCTTGCAAAAGATATCGATCTTGACACACTGGTTGCTGAGACAAAAGGGTTTGTCGGTGCTGATATCGAGGCTCTTGTCCGTGAAGCAAAGCTCTATGCAATCCGTGATTTCATCTCAAAGATGGGAGGCAGAAGCGAGATTGAGATGAAAGATGCGATGGAGAATATTCGTGTCACCAAGGAGCATATCAGGCGTGCACAGGAGCGGGTGAAGCCATCCCTTGACAGCGATGCAATCGAGTCCGCCGAACGGCAGTCATGGGAGTTCCTCTATAATGAGGAGCAGAGGCAGGTCCTGGAAAAGGCATTGAATGTTGCAAAACGGGCGCTCCTCCTTGAGAAAGGTGAGGAAGTTGCAGCTGCTGCAGAAAAAATCCGCAATCTTGTGACATCCGGAAAGAAACAGTTTGATGTGATCAGGGAACAAACAACAGAACTGGAAAAACAAATGGTTGAAGAGAAATGAGTGTGAAAGAACAATGAATGAACCACCATCAGATGCATACAGGGAACTGATTGATGCGGTCAGGAAGATCATGGCTGAGTCAATGAACGTTGATCTGACATCTCCACGGATTATGGGATTCCGTGTGGTCATCAACGGCTCCCCTGTGAACATCAGCCAGACACCATGTGACGAAGAGGAGCATGCAGTTGAGGTCTATGAGATCAATGACGATCTGATCATCGCAACCGATATATCAGGATATAACCCTGAAGAGATCCGGATCTTCTTTGAGGGCGGTCGTCTCCATATCGTATCATATGAGAGGAGAGAACCGATTGCCGTTGTGGATCTCCCCCAGGTCGATCCTGATAACATAAGGATGAGCTGTATCAATGGTGTCCTTGAGATCACCTGCCGGAAGGACCCGGATAGAGGCCATCAGGTTATCCATCTCGAATAAATCAAACTGGCAGGACAGGAAAAATAGTCCTGCAAACAGATCCCCTCCTCTTTTCATACTAAAAAATCACTTTTTTCCAATTCAGGGTACTCTTCAGGGTATATGTAGCAGTCCCGTCCTGCTTGATATTGCCTGAACAATCCACAACCATTAATCAGGCACGGGATGATATTCTGGGTATGACTGCAGAAGATGTCTTCTCGATTCCACTTGATGTACCGTTTGCGGCAGTTGATACCTTCATCGCAAACTACCAGAGAGTGACACGCGGTACCGGGCGCCTGATGCTTTTTGCCGGTGACCAGAAGGTCGAGCACCTCAATGATGACTTCTTTGGCGAGGATATCCATAAAGATGATGCAAGTCCTGTACATCTCTTCAAAATCGCCTCGGATGGTAAAGTTGGTGTCTTTGCAACACAGTATGGACTCATCGTCAGGTATGGAATGGATTTCCCGGATATCCCCTATCTCGTGAAACTCAATTCAAAGACGCATCTTGTTAAAACCTCCCAGCAGGACCCCTACAGCCCCCTTCTGGTTTCGGTACAGGATGTTGTGGATCTCCGTGACAGGACAGGACTTGCCATAACCGGTGTTGGCTATACTATCTATATCGGATCAGAATACGAGAGCGAGATGATGCGTGAAGCGCAGCAGGTGATCCTGGATGCACATAAAAACGGGATGCTTGTTGTTCTCTGGATCTATCCACGCGGAGCAGCGGTTAAAGATGAGAAAGATCCGCACCTGATCGCAGGTGCAGCGGGAGTTGCCGCAGCACTCGGTGCTGATTATGTCAAGGTGAATGCTCCAAAGAAAGAGGGTGAGAAATCTTCTAATCTCCTGAAAGAAGCTGTTCTTGCAGCTGGAAGAACGAAGGTGGTCTGCGCAGGCGGCTCCTCCATCGATGAAAAGAAATTCTTAACAGAACTCTATGACCAGATCCATTCCGGAGGTGCGGCAGGAAATGCAACCGGCAGGAACATCCATCAAAAAGGACTTGATGCAGCCGTCCGGTTCACAAATGCAATCTTCGCAATTACGATTGAAGGGGCATCTGTTGACGAGGCATGGGAGATCTATTCAGCCGAGTGAGAGAAATATCCATTTTTTTCTTTTTTGCGTAAAGCCTCGAAGGATACTCTATCCCTATAACACAGCCATTTCTACGCTAATTGTCATTCTTCCATATACACAAGGGTAATGAAGTAAGAACAGATACTATTATCCAGTTAACTATAACAGAAAACAATCTTCGTGAATCCCGTGACCTCTTGCGAACCTTTATGGATCATTCAAATGATGCGATCTTCATTCATAATCTTGAGGGAAAGATCCTTAATGTAAATGAGACTATGCTCAGGATGTACCGGTTGACCAGGGAAGAGGCGCTTACAGTTACAAATTGAAACACCCCATATCAAGAGAGTTACAATTTGTAACTCTGGGCTGATCAGTGTGTTACAATATGTAACTTATATCATCTCGCAGCTCCAATTCTGGATCCATGTCACGAGTGGTCAGGATTGCAGACGATGCCTATGAATGTGCCATCTCCTATGGCCCTTCCCTGAGCGAGGGGATCCGGGTAATGGATGCCCTCATCAGGGAGCTGCGGTCAAAAAGTGAACTGCCATTTGATCAGAAGACGATCGAACGGATGATCCGATCCGCAGTCCGCGATGAGATCGAAGCGGCAGTGTATCGTGGATAAGAGCTATCAGGAATCCAGTATGATCATGTGGAGCAGAATGCCGGAGTAACCTTAATGGAAACACAATTATCAATCCGTGGATGGGTGGAAGAGGGGGGGACCCTCCTGACAGACGATCAGATCAGGTTCATTCTCGAAGAGGAGCAGGAGAGAGTATGCCGTTTCGGTGGGGAGTTTATGATCGAGTATGGGGTATACCGGCTCCGTGATTCCCTTGGCGTGGTACCCGGCAACGCCCCCCCGGGCACCTTCCAGAAGAATGGCGGGACCATCTGCCGCATTGAGCCAAATCCCCCGGAGATGCCGCTTGAAGATGCCATCAGGGAAGCTGTTTCCCTCCGGACCAGTGAAAAGAGCGTTGTCGCCCTCTCGGGAGGAGTCGACTCCTCTCTCATCGCGACTCTTGCCGATCGTCCCTGCCTTGCTGTTGGGATCTCCGGATCGCACGATCTCAACCGTGCAGAAGAGGTGGCAGCTGCAATCGGGTGTGACCTTATTACAGGAGAGATCGATCCATCTCGCGTGGAGCCTGTACTTCGGCAGATACTCTCACTCCTTCCTTCCATAAATCCGGTTGATGCCTCAATTGCCGCAACCAGCTTCTTCCTCTGTGAAGCAGCTGCCGATTGTGGATATGATCGGATCATCTCCGGGCAGGGTGCTGATGAACTCTTCTGCGGGTATACAAGGTACCTTGAGAGTTCTGATCTCAAAGCAGACAGAACCGCGGATATCGCAGACCTCCCAAGACAGTTTGCACGGGATCAGGCGGTTTCCGGGCTCTTTTCTGTCCTGGTCTCGCTTCCCTACCTTGATATCAGGGTCGTGCGCGCCGCAGATCGGATTCCGGTTGGTGAGATGATCAGCTCAGGCATACGAAAATTCCCTCTCCGATCGGTAGCTTCTGCATATCTGCCTGAGAATATCGCATGGTACGAGAAGAAAGCGATGCAGTATGGCAGCGGTGTCTGGAAGGTTATCAGGTCTCGTGCACGGGAAAGAGGTTTTAAAAGAGCCGTACAAGGGTACATGAAGTATATTCAGGATGGTAGGGCAGAGCATGGTATCTAAAGAGGATGTAGCACATATCGCCACAATCGCCGATATCGGCGTTGATGAATCAGAACTGGAACTTTTTACCGTCCAGTTCAATGCAATACTGGATTATTTCGATGTACTTGATTCTGTTCCGGTGGGTGGTGATGCAGCCCCTCTTCGGTCGAATGTCTTCCGGGATGATGAGGTTGTTCCTTCCCTCTCACATGATGAAGTCCTGATGAATGCAACCGATCCGGAAGATGGGTTCATCCGGGCACCGAGGGTGATCTGAGATGGGATCCCGATACTCGTTTGATCATCATGATCCCCACAATGCCTTCATCACCATCTGCCGTGAGGCTGAGTATGGCGAAGGCCCTCTCTGTGGCATTCCGGTTGCCGTCAAGGACAATATCTCAACAGCCGGAATAGAGACCACCTGCGGCTCAAATATCCTCAAAGGCTACATCCCACCCTACGATGCCCATGTCATAACCCTCCTCCGGTCAGCAGGTGCTGCGATCGTTGGTAAAACCAATATGGATGAATTTGGAATGGGCACTACCACCGAAACCTCTGCATTTGGACCGACCACGAATCCTGCTGATCCGACACGGGCACCCGGCGGCTCGTCAGGAGGATCGGCTGCCGCTGTTGCATCAGGAATGGTACAAATGGCACTCGGTACCGATACCGGAGGATCAATCCGTTGTCCAGCCTCTTTCTGCGGGATCGTTGGCCTGAAGCCGACCTATGGCCGTGTCTCCCGGTACGGGCTGATTGCCTATGCAAACTCTATGGAGCAGATCGGACCGCTTGCAGGGAATGTCAGGGACTGCGCTCTTTTGTATTCTGTCATCGCCGGTTATGATCCACGCGACGGGACCAGTCTGGATCTTCCTGCACCTGCTCCCCTGAAAGCGGAGATCGCCGGGAAACGGATCGGAGTCCCTGCTGAATTTTTTGGAGAAGGGGTCGATCCTGAAGTTGCAAAAACCGTACAGTCGGGGATAGACCGGCTTCAGGAACTTGGTGCTGAGATCATCTCCTGCTCTATGCCGAGCATGGAGTATGCACTTGCCGCATACTATGTCACCTCGATGAGCGAGGCAAGCTCAAATCTTGGCAGATATGACGGGGTCAGGTTTGGCACGGCGCCGGATTTCGTCCGTTCCTGGCATGATGCATACTCGCATGTCCGGAAGACCGGGTTTGGCGAAGAGGTTCGGCGCCGAATCCTGCTTGGCAGCTTTGCTCTCTCTGCCGGATATCAGGGGAAGTATTATGCAAAAGCACAGGCAGCACGGCAGATGGTGCGGAATGATTTTGCCCGCCTTTTTGAGACTGTTGATATGCTCGCGGGCCCGACAATGCCCTGTGTCGCTCTCCCCCTCGGAGAGACGAGTGACCCGCTCTCTATGTACCTCGCTGATATCCTGACGGTTCCGGCAAACCTTGCGGGTGTCCCGGCGATATCAGTTCCCTGTGGCACTGCCCACAATCTCCCCGTTGGCCTCCAGCTGATCGGAAAACACAGGTCAGAGGATGAGATTCTTTCGGCTGCACTCGCCTTTGAGGAGGGTATTGCATGACTGTCATCATCGGGCTTGAGATTCACTGCCAGCTGAATACGAAGACGAAACTCTTCTGTGGCTGTTCAACTGATTACCGTGATGACGGGCCAAACACCCATGTCTGCCCGATCTGCCTTGGTCTGCCGGGAACGCTGCCGGTGACGAACAAACAGGCGGTTCTGTATGCACTGAAGGTTGCAAAAGCTCTCCACTGCAAGGTTCCTGAATATTCTGAATTTGCACGGAAGAACTATTTCTACCCGGATCTTCCAAAAGCATTCCAGATCACCCAGTATGACAAACCTCTCGCACTTGGCGGCTATATCGATATCGAGGCAGAAAATGGCGGTGAGAAAAGGGTTGAACTTACCCGGATACACATGGAGGAGGATCCCGGCCGGCTTGTTCATAAAGGAAGCGGGGATCGCGGTCGCTACACACTTGTCGATTACAACAGGTCCGGTGTTCCATTAATCGAGATTGTGACGGAACCCCAGCTCTCTTCTCCAAAAGAGGCGCGAAGGTTTTTGAATAAACTCCGGGCAACCCTCGAGTACCTTGGGATTTATGATTCCGAACGGGAGGGCTCACTCCGGGTCGATGCCAATATCTCGCTCAAAGGATATGAACGGGTCGAGGTGAAGAATATCACCAGCTACAAGGGTGTAGAGAAAGCCCTTACCTTTGAGATAACACGGCAGAAAGGGATGATCCGGAGAAATGCTCAGATTGTCCGCGAAACACGGCATTATCAGGAGGCACGCGGTGTCACCACCTCCGCCCGTTCAAAGGAGATGGAGCATGATTACCGTTACTTCCCCGAGCCAGATCTCGCCCCGCTTGAGGTCAGTTCATGGGTCGACGAGATCCCTCTTCCCGAGCTGCCTGATGCACGACGGGATCGGTTCATGCAGCAGTACGGGATCTCCCAAAACCATGCCCGAACCCTGACCGGGGATCTGAAGCTTGCCGAATTCTTCGAGGAGGTCGCCTCAGATATGCCGGAGATCGCCGCCCCATGGACTGCGGATATTCTTCTCGGTGAGCTGAATTACCGTGACATGCCGGTGACAAAGGTACCAGTTCCCCACTATAGCGCCCTCCTTCAGGAAGTGAAGAAGGGATCAGTCACTGACACATCAGCAGTCGAGGTTCTAAGGATCATCCTGAACCAGGTGATGGAGGAACAGCAGCCTGAGATGCCCGGGGAGATTATCGCACGTCTTGGACTTTCAAAGGAGAAAGGCGATTCGATTGTTGATACTGTCGCCTCGGTTCTCAAGGAAAATGAAGCAGCCGTTGCCGATCACCGGGCCGGAAAGGCGGGGGCAATCAACTTCCTCGTCGGCCAGGTGATGAAGGCAACACGAGGGCGTGCAGATCCAAAAGAGATCGCGAAAATAATCGCCGATCTTCTGAAGGAATGATTGGAGGTTGTGTTTTCCGTGCATCTGATAATAGCTGAGAAGAATATTGCCGCAAGGAGGATTGCCGAAATACTTGCGGGTAAAGGGAAGCTCTCCACAAAAAAGGATGGCTCTGTCTTTGTCTATGAGTTTGGGGATACCAAAGTCATGGGGTTGAGGGGCCATGTTGTTGAGGTTGATTTTGAGCCCGGTTATGATAACTGGCGGAGTGCAACCCATCCTCCCAGATCACTCATTGAAGCTGGGATCATCAAGAGGGCTACCGAGGCGAAGCTCGTCTCCATCCTTCAGAAGGCAGCTAAAAGAGCAGATCTCGTTACAATCGCCACCGACTACGATACCGAAGGCGAACTCATCGGAAAAGAGGCATATGAGCTTGTCCGTGCCGTGAATAAGACTGTTTCGATTGATCGTGCCCGCTTCTCAGCTATCACGCCTGAAGAGATACAGAGGGCATTTGCAGAGACACAACCACTGGATTTCAACCTCGCCGCAGCCGGGGAGACCCGGCAGATTGTGGATCTCGTCTGGGGTGCATCCCTTACCCGTTTCATCTCCATTGCAGCAAAACGTGGTGGTATGAATATTCTCTCTGTCGGCCGTGTGCAGAGCCCGACACTGGCGATGATCGTTGAGAGGGAACGGGAGATCGAGGCGTTTGTCCCTGAAACATACTGGATGGTAAGGCTCGACACGGAGAAGGGAGGATGCGAGATCGAGGCTCGCCATACCCATGGCAGATTCAAAGAGAAGGCCGATGCAGAAGCCGCTGTTGCCGCATCAGTTTCACCCCTCACCATCACCGAGGTGATCGAAGGGGAGAAGAACGATCGAGCCCCTTCCCCGCTTGATACGACGACACTGATCGTTGCCGCAGGGAGACTTGGCTATTCGGCGGCTAACGCGATGCGGGTTGCAGAAGATCTCTATATGAACGGATTCATCTCGTATCCCAGAACCGACAATACCGTCTATTCGAAAAGCCTTAATCTGAAAGGTATTGTCCAGGATCTCTCGCATGGCGTCTTTGCAGAGGATGGAAGATGGGTCATGTCCAACATGCGGCCACACCCGACCCGTGGAAAGAAAGAGACGACCGATCATCCGCCGATTCACCCCACAAGCTATGGAAGTCCTGACAAGATTGGTGAGGGTGCCTGGAAGCTCTATGAGTTTATTGTCAGACGCTTCTTTGCAACCCTCTCCCCTGATGCGAAATGGAAGACGCTGAAGGTGAACATGACTGCGGGAAGCGAGCCTTATACCACAACCGGAAGCAGGCTTGTTGTACCGGGATACCGACGCATCTACCCCTACTCCGATGCAAAAGAGCTCATCCTCCCTGAGTTGGCTGCCGGGATGATCCTTCCGATAATCGCCGTCCACCTCGATGAGAAAGAGACAAAACCTCCTGCACGCTATACCCAGAGCCGCCTGATTCAGCGGATGGAGGAACTTGGCCTTGGAACAAAGAGTACCCGGCATGAAGTTATCCAGAAACTCATCGGACGAAAGTATATCGAAGGCAATCCACTGCGCCCAACGCTTGTCGGACGTGCTGTGACCGATACACTCTCCACCCATGCCGATACCATCACACGGCCAGAGATGACGCGATCGCTTGAAGATCATATGAACCAGATCAAGGTGGGAAAGAAACAGTCGTCAGATGTGCTTACTGAATCACGGGAGATGCTCAACTGCGTCTTTAATCAGCTTGAGGCAAACCAGGAGATGATCGGGGAAGATATCATGGAGATGACGGTTGAGGAGTCGATCGTCGGACCCTGCCCGGTCTGCGGCCATTCGCTCAGGATACGGAAGATGGGTTCATCCCAGTTTATCGGGTGCATGCACTACCCGGACTGCACCTTCAATATCAGCCTTCCACCCGGAACCTGGGGGGGTGCGGTCAGGACAAAAGAGATCTGCCCCTCTCACTCCCTTCATCATATCAGCCTCGTCAGGAAAGGTGCCCGCCCGTGGGATCTTGGCTGCCCTCTCTGCTCCCATATTGCCTCCAATAAAGAGGCGCTTGGAATGATCCCCGAATGTAGTGAGGGGATGATCACCGCATTGCATGCCCACCATATATACTCGATCATTGATCTTATCGGACAAAATACCGATACTCTCGCAGAGATTCTTGGAATCTCTCCTCAGAAAGCAATATCCATTCAGAAGGGTGCAGAAGAGGTGATCGCTCTGCTGAAGCGGAGGACCGAAATGAAGAAGTTCATCCGCTCGCATATTACTCCACGAAGAGGAAGGAGCCCGGCAAAGGTTGCCAATATGCTCATCGAGGCAGGGGTGTGTGATATCGCCGCACTCGGCCGGGCTGATGCCGCCCTGCTGAAAAAAGCCGGTGTTTCCGCAGAAGAAGCTGAAACACTCATCAGAGAAGCAAAGATGGAGAGCGATACCAAAGTCCTGCGGGAGTTGGGCATCCCTGCTGCATCCCTGAAGAAATACCTGGCAGCCGGCATCTCATCTCCTGAGGATTTTACCCGGATACATCCTGCCGGCATTGCGGTTGCATCGGGAGTTACCATTGAGACAGTGATCAAACATGTATCACGGGTATGCGACTATTATAACCTGAAAAATCCTGAGAAGATCACCAATGTTACTTTCAGGAAAGGACAGGCCGAACTCCTTGAGATGCCGGGTGTCGGTGAGGCAACACTTCAGAAACTTGCAGCTGCTGGCATTTACAATCGGAAAACACTCCTCGATGCAGGAGATCAAATCCCCGGCATCTCCCATGAGGCGCTGGCAACACTGAAAAAACAGGCGGCAAAACCATGAACTGGAAACAATGGGTTCATATAACAAAGCTGGATCCCGATCGCTCCCTTGACAGGGATGCCATAGAAACAGTCGCAACAAGCGGGACCGATGCAATCATGCTCTCAGGAACACTCGATGTCACCCCTGAGAAGCTTGCAGTCCTGTACGATTGTGTGCAGGATTATAACCTCCCGATCGTCGTTGAACCGGCTGAACCCGGTGGTGCACGGTTTGATGGGATGGATCTCGTCTTTGTACCGAGTGTCCTGAACGCATCCCATCCCCGCTGGATCGTCGGCCAGCATGAGCGGTGGGTCAGGAATTATCCAATTGACTGGCAGCGGGTTGTTCCTGAGGCATATATCGTCTTAAATCCCGACTCTTCAGTTGCGAAAGTGACCGGATCTGATTGCACTCTCGCTCCTGCCGATGTCGCTGCATATGCAGCTGTTGCCGATCGATACTTCCGGTTCCCGGTTGTGTATATCGAATATTCCGGTACCTATGGAGATCCGGCAGTTGTACAAGCAGTCTCTGAAGTAGTCACAGATGCCCGGGTCTTCTATGGCGGCGGGATCAACAGTGCAGAACGTGCCGCCGAGATGAGCAGGTATGCAGATACCATCATCGTCGGGAATGCCGTGTATGAGGCGGGGATTGAGGTGCTGAAGGCAACGGTCCGGGCGGTCCGGTAGAGGATGCCCGAGGTTGATATCGTCCTTGTCGAACCCCTCTATGAGGGTAATGTTGGTTTTGCAGCACGAGTAATGAAGAACTTCGGTTTCACAAACCTTGTTCTCATCAACCCCTGTGAACTCGGGAATGAGGCAAAAACCCGCGCCTCGCATGCCCGTGACGTGCTGGAATCTGCAGAGCAAATCACCCTTGATGAGGTCTTTGAACGGAGTGCGGTCACAATCGCCACCACCGGGACACTCGGAAAGTCAGTGACAAACCCGATGCGGATGCCGTTTTACTCTCCTGCCGAACTCCGTGATATCATCGCTCCGATCAATGGCAGGATCTCCATTCTGTTTGGAAGAGAGAACTGGGGGCTGAACAACGAGGAGATCTCGCAGGCAGATATCATCTGCACCATCCCGACTTCAGAGATCTATCCGATCATCAATATATCCCATGCAGTTGGAATCCTCTGTTATGAGCTGGCACATCTTCCCCGTGGCGAATACCAGCTTGCATCACGATTCGAGATGGATTACCTCTTCTCCCATATCAGCTCATTTCTCGATCGGATCTCCCACCCTCCTGAAAAACGGGCAACAACACTCCTTCTGGTGAGACGAATCCTCGGAAGAACCCTGTTGACTGCACGCGAGGCAAGTACTCTTCATGGTCTTTTACGGAGAACCGAGTGGCACCTTGACAATCCAGAAGGAAGCGATAAGTCTGATCAGGTGCCACAAAAGAGTGATGATTCTTGTTGACTGGGAGATCAGCGATCGGATCAATCATGGGCATATTCTGATTGACCCGTACAAGCCTGAGCTGGTTCAACCAAACTCCCTTGATATCCGGCTTGGTAACCATTTTGTCTGGTACCGTCCGGGAGATTCTGTCATCGATCCCTATGACAAAAAGAGCATAGAATCGGAGACTGAGGAGACCTTTGCCGATTATTTTGATATCCTGCCGGGGATGTTTGTGTTGGCCGAGACGCTTGAGGTGATTGGTCTTCCCGACAATATTGTGGCATCTATTGAAGGCAAGAGCAGTATTGCCAGGTTCGGCGTTGAACTGCACCAGACCGGGGGCTGGATCGATGCCGGGTTCCGCGGCACCATCACACTTGAGATGTGTAATGTGAATGTCAGGCCGGTCAGGGTCTATGCGGGAATGCCTATCGGACAACTGGTCTTCTATACAACCGAACGCGCGGCAACCCCGTATGACAAAAAGCCCGATGCCAAATATATGGATCAGCGGCAGGCAACGCTCTCCCGGTATGCCGGGAACAAACGGCATGACTGAATTGTTATATAACTTATTGATACGCATACGTACTGGATTTGGGAAGGTTAATAATGCGGCTTCTTCTGATACATTCGGATTTTATTGAGTATGAGGCACAGAAAAAGACAGCAGTGGCTGAAGAGGAAATAATCGATAAAGATTCCCTCAATGATGCCATTGCTGCATTCTGTGCAGTTGAGTCGGTCGACGAGGAAGATATCATGGATGTCGTCAGACAGGCGGCAGATGAGATCCTGGCAACTGCCGGGAAGGTGGGATCGGTGCGGGTGATGATCTACCCCTATGCCCATCTCTCACATGATCTCGCGCAGCCGAAACAGGCAGTAGCGGCATTAAAAGCCCTTGAAGAGATGCTTAAGGGAAGTGTTGAAGTGAAGAGGGCTCCGTTTGGGTGGTACAAATCATTCAAACTCTCATGCAAAGGGCATCCTCTCTCCGAACTCTCCCGAACCCTTCTTCCCGGAGGATCAGAGAATAATCCGGCAAAGAAGGAAATTTCCCGCGAATGGTTTGTTCTCACTCCTGATGGAGAGAAGAAGGATATCGGCGAGTATATCGATGGCTCAAATTTCAGCCGCTTAATCGAGAAGGAGATGGGTTCTGCTGTTCCAACAGGCGGAGATCCGGTTCACGTGGAGCTGATGCGGGCAAAGGAGCTTGTCGATTACGAGGCAAAATCCGATGTTGGCAATCTCAGGTGGATGCCGCGGGGCAAGCTGATCCGTGATCTTCTGGGAGACTACTGCCTCAGGACAGTTCTTGAGTACGGCGGATCCCCGGTTGAGACACCGGTGATGTACGATCTCGGCGATCCTGCTATCTTTGAGCATGCAGGGAAATTTGGTGAGCGGCAGTATCGCTTCAAGTCGAATAACCGGAATATGATGCTTCGGTTTGCCGCCTGTTTCGGCATGTTCTCGATTATGCATGATATGCATATCTCTCCAAATAATCTCCCGATGAAGATGTACGAGCTCTCCACCTATTCATTCCGCCATGAGCAGAAGGGAGAGGTGATCGGGTTAAAGCGGCTCCGTACCTTCACCATGCCGGATATGCATACCCTCACAAAGGATATGGATAATGCACTCTCCTGTTTTGAAGAACAGCTTCTCATGGGATGGAAGAGCGGTGAGGATCTCGGAACTCCGCTTGAAGCTGCATTCCGGTGCACGCGGGACTTCTATGACGAACATGCAGACTGGGTGAAGAAGGTTGCGAAGATCTCAGGCAGGCCGATCCTGGTTGAGATTCTCTCTGACCGGGTTCATTACTGGGTGGCAAAGATCGATCTTGCCGCAATCGACAGCCAGGATCGTCCTATTGAGAATCCTACAGTCCAGATTGATGTCGAGAGTGCAGATCGGTTCGGTATCTCCTATATTGATCGGGATGGAAATGTTGTTCATCCCCCGATCCTGCACTGTTCGCCAACCGGATCTATAGAACGGGTGATCTGTGCAATGCTGGAAGGAACGGCAAAAATGAAGGTGCCGTCATTCCCTGTCTGGCTTGCTCCGACCCAGGTTCGTCTTATCCCCGTCTCAAGCAGAAATAATGACTTTGCCGCGAAGGTTGCATCTGCATTAAATGGGGCGGATATCCGGACCGATCTCGATGATCGGGAAGAGTCTGTGGGCAAGAAGATCCGCGAGGCCGGTATGGACTGGGTACCTTTTGTGGTCGTTGTCGGGGATCAGGAGGAAGAATCTGGTGTACTGACCGTAACAATACGTTCAAAATCCGATCCCAAAAAGCCATACAAGGAGCAGCTCACTGTTGATGATCTGATTGTAGCAGTCCGTTCCGAGACGAAAGGAATGCCCTTCAGGCCGCTCTATACCCAGAAACTCCTCTCGATGAAGCCCCGGTATATCTAATTCTCACACTCTCTTTTTATGACTGCAACCGTTTCATCTGTTCTCTGTTCCACCTATGATGAAACAGAAGTGGATGCGGCGGTGTTGCAGGCGATCGATCATCTCGGCGGTATCGGCTCGTTTGTCTCTCCGGGGATGACTGTTCTCCTCAAGCCAAACCTCCTCACCGGGGCAGATCCGAAAAAAGCAGTCACCACCCATCCATCTGTTCTCAGATCTGTTGCCCGTATTCTGACCGCTCACGGGTGCCAGGTTATCATCGGTGACAGTCCAGGTGCCGGCACCCGGTATACTCCGGCTGCTTTGAAGAGGGCATATGAGCGATCAGGCTATGCTCCACTTGCTGCGATTTCGGGTGTCAGTTTGAATGAGAATGTATCGCATACAACAATCTCATCTCCTGAGGGCAGGGTGGTGAAACGGTTTCTTGTCATCACCCCGGCAGTTGAGGCTGACGCGATCATCTCCCTCTCAAAACCAAAGACCCATCTTCTGACGACCTATACCGGTGCTGTCAAGAACCTCTTCGGGGTTGTTCCGGGACATGAAAAGTCCGCTTTTCACTCACGGTTCCCTGATGCAGATGCCTTCTCGGCGATGCTCATCGATCTGCATGGTGCGGTTGTCCCGGTTCTTCACCTGATGGATGCAGTTGTGGGGATGGAGGGAAACGGACCTCTCTCAGGAACACCAGCACCTGTCGGCCTGATTTTAGCATCACGGAACCCCCATGCACTTGATTCTGTTGCCTGCCGGATCATCGGGATTCCGGGGAATATTGTTCCGACACAACGAGCGGCAGAGGAGCGTGGCCTGATTGATGGAGAGCCGGTTATTGTCGGTGATGATCCGGCGTCTCTCACGATCCCCGCGTTCCGCCTTCCGGATACTGCCCGCCCCGCAGGGCTTCTTATGAAGATCTCCCGGAAGATACTTGCCCGTTTCCAGAGAGAAGGCCGTTTTCTTCTCCCCTATCCAGTGGTCGTGCCCTCTGCCTGTATAGGATGCGGTGCATGCGTCAGGATCTGCCCCGCAGATGCCGCCTCTCTTCGTGAAAGGCGGGCAGAGATCAATCTCGCTCTCTGCATCCGGTGTTACTGCTGTCATGAATCCTGTGAGGCAGCGGCGATTCAGCTCAGGCAGGGGCTGCTCTCACGTATCATCCTCGGCAATCGGCAGTAATTATTACCTTCCGCACCAAACGCTACTGAATGGTTCAGCTGACGGTTGATATCGGTGGCCGCCCGGGTCTGGATTGCCGTGGGTTCTGTTCGTACTGCTACTTCAGGCATACGGGTAAACATGAAATTCCACCATTTGGCTGCCGATACTGCCTTCCTTTTATCAAGGGATGTGATTATTGCAGCCGCGGCGTGAAAGAGGAGTACTCCGGATTCAAGCCGCTTCGTGAGGTGGCAGACTCCGTCCTTGCTGATATTCAGTCTGTCAGGGGAGATATCTCCCGGATTACCATCAGCGGCGGGGGGGACCCAAGCTGCTATCCAGAATTCATCGATCTGGTCGAGCTTCTGGCCACCCTTGAGGCGCCGCTCCATATCGGATACACAAGCGGCAAGGGTTTTGACGATCCGGCTATAGCTGATATCCTTATAGACTCAGGTCTCTCAGAGATCTCATTCACTGTCTTTGCCTCCGATCCGGAACTGAGAAGGGCGCATATGCATGATCCGACACCCGAGGCATCGCTTGCAGTTCTGGAACGTCTGGCAACTAAGATCGATGTCTATGCAGCATCTGTTATTCTTCCCGGTGTCAATGACGGGGCGGTTCTGGAAGAGACATGCCACTGGCTTCAGGAGAGAGGGGTGAAAGGGCATATCCTGATGCGGTTTGCCAATGCAACAGAGCAGGGTCTTATTCTTGGGAACGCACCAATCATACCTGATCATCCTGTCCAGACGGTGAACGAGTTTGCAGAGATGATCAGATCTATCGCATCGAGATGTTCGATGAAGGTTTCAGGCACCCCGGTCTTTGATCCTGAGTTTGGCTCTCCTTTTGCGATCAGAAATGAACCCGATCTGCTTACAAGACTCCCACGAATCCAGGGATCCGCAAGTGTAATCACGGGGAGCGTTGCGGCTCCGTTTATCCGTGACATTCTTCAGAGCTGTGGCGGCGGCGATGTGATCGCCGTTGAAAAAGAGATTGCCTGCCTGATCACAGCTGACGATCTCCGGAAGGTCGATCTCAGTTGCCTTGCCGATACTGTGATCATACCTGGACGTTCATTTGTCCACCTTCCCGAGGCTGAATCGATACTTTCGGCAGATGGAACCACACGGCGGGTTCTTCGGGGACCGGAATGCCTGACCGCGGATGCCGAGACGAGCATGGGGATGACCCGTGCCGGTGTGCTTGAGATGGAAATGTCCGGTTTTTCCGATCTGATCCGGTTGATCAATCTGTATGGTGATAGATGAGATCCCTTGAAGAATCACTCGGCTACACTTTTCAGAATCCTGACCTTCTCACCCGTGCCCTCACCAGATCCGCATATGCCCGTGAGGCTGGCATAGACGCAGCAGGCCATATGGATGCGCTCGCAGTCCTTGGGGATGCGGTTATTGAACTGGCTGTTCTTGAAGCAATTATTTTTCAGGGGGAGTCCGATAAAGGCACAATAACAAACAAAAAGATAAACACTGTGAATATGGTCAGGCTCAGAAATGCCGCAGAATCTCTTGATCTCTCCGATTATGTCCTCTGGGGGAAGGGGGAGAGGCTGATGGAGATCTGGACATCGGGCCGGGTGCTTGCAGAATGTTATGAGGCGTTGATCGGCGCCCTGTATCTTGATAATGGGATGGATGCTGTGAAATCAGTACTAAACGCCTCCCTTATCGTAGCTGATAAGAAAGATTGAAGTAACCTCGCCTGCGATAAAACTGTACTAAAGCTTTGAATGCTTTTTCAGGTAGCAGGGTTGTTGATATGATCGGGCAGATGGTGACGGTCGGAAGAGAGGTTGCCGGAATCACGTGCCGGGGGGGTAGAACGGTAAATGAAGACTCATACACCATCCTCCCGCTTCCATCCGGGTACCTGATTGCGGTGGCCGATGGCATCGGCGGTCAACGGGCCGGGGATAGGGCATCGTCACTTGCCATATCGACGCTGAAGGATTTTATTTCTGACAAATACACGGCCGGACTTGGAAATGACGAATGTCATCAGATCCTCCGTGATGGTTTTGCAGCTGCCGATTGCGCAGTAAAAGAAGCAGCTGTAGGGGATGCGAAAGGGATGGGCACCACTCTTGTTGCAGCCTTAATCAGGCGGGGGGTTGCAATCATTGCCAATACCGGTGACTCACGTGCATACCATCTCTCCGGGCAGGTTATTTCGGTTACAAAGGATCATTCACTTGTCTCTGATATGGTTGAGCATGGTCTTATTGATCCATGTGAGATTCCTCACCATCCGCTTCGATCATATATCACACGGAGTATCGGAGGTGATTTTGCCGTCAATCTGACCATGGATATCCTGCATCCGGGTGATGTACTCCTGCTGGCAACTGATGGTTTTTATGAATATATTGATGAGGATACTCTTGTCTGTGAATCGCTCCGTCTGGATCCTGCCGATATTCTCCAACGATTAATGCAGAAAGTGCTGATGATCACACCAGATAACGCAACCGCAGTCATCTATCGCCATCCCGTCTGATCATAAAAAAGGTGTTGAGCCGGATCTCACGGCTCTTTATTCTGCAGAAGATCAGTCATTTGACTCGATCAGGCTCTCGAGCTCTTCTTCTGCCCGTGTCTTTGGCGGGATGGGTGGTGTGCCCTGTTCTGCGATGATATATCTCCAGCCTGAGACTTTTGATGCCCTGAAGGCAGCCTGATGATAGATGCCATCCTCATAGAATCCTACTTCGCCTTCTTCTCCGGAAATGATCGTCCGTATTGCTTCTGAGAAGGTATCTGTGACGCCTGGGGATATAACACCGATCTTCTCCGGATGTGAATGGAGGGCAACGACACCTTCTTCATTGAATGCGACGAAGTAGGCGGTCCCGGCAAGTGAGAGATCCGAGGCTAATGATTCTGAAAATGATCCGAGATCGATCATGGCTTCAATGACTCCAATCAACGTATCCCCGCTCAAAACCGGAACTGCAACAACCGCAGCCTCGCGTCCGGTCACAGGATCAGTGATCAGAGTACCAATGATTGGGGTTCCGGAGAAGAGTCCCCTTCTCTGTCGGTACATCCTGTTGCTCCAATGAGGAAACAGAAAACCAGCATTAATACAACGATTACTCTTCTATTCTCCATCCGTTCATCCATCCTTATTAAAGATACTGAATGTAGTTCATTGATAAATATATTCAATTAATCTTTGTTTTTATGTATGATATTTTATAATTTCCTGAAAGTGAATGTGATATGCTCCCTGGTGTATAACTCCCCGGAGAAACGGACCGGGTAGCTCTCAAGTGAGGCTGTTGCCTCCTGAAATGGCCCTTTCATCTCACAAATCTCCTCTTCAGTGAAATAATGGGTAATTATTCCCCGCCTCAGGTACGTAAACGGGTGTATCTCTTCCCCTTTTCCACACCGCATATCCCTTCTGGAAAAGACCGTGCATTGAAATATCCCCCCGGATTTCAGGATTCGAAAAGCTTCATTGATCAGCAGGGAACGCATCTGCTCTGGTAGGTGCCCCAGGATATGAATCCCGATGATCGCATGAAATGATCGGTCTTTGAAGGGAAGTCTGCAGGCATCTCCTATTAAAAGATAAGATTTATCCTGGCAGAGCCTGATTGCCTCCTCGGCATGATCGATTCCGATAACCCTCCATCCACGCGCCTCCATTGGATGGAGGTGTTTTCCATTGCCGCACCCGAGATCGAGGATACAGCTTCCCCGTGGTATGTCGGGGAGTGGAAACGGCGCTCCGCCATAGAGTTTCCCCCGCTCCCGGTACTCCGCGTTCCATGCATCGCGGTGGGATACGGGAGACTGATGATCCATATAGATTCATGGTTTTCCGGGTTGATATGATCACTCTCATGTTCGGGCTAAAACGGTATCACCATCTATTAATCCTCCTTGGTCTCATCATTGCAACAGTGATGGCAACAGAAGCGATGATCATCGCTGCGTTTCCGGGGATCGAAGAAGAGTTTGGTATTTCTTCTGTGATCATCGCCTGGATACTCCCTGCTGTGATGCTTGTCGGTGCTGTTCTCCTCCTTGCCATCGGATCGCTTGGCGATATCCTCGGTAAGCGCCGGATTGTTCTTGCGTGCCTGATCGTCTATGGTGCAGGTATAGCCCTTGCCGGATATGCGCCAGATATGCCAACCCTCCTCTTCTCCCGTATGCTTCAGGGGCTCGGGCTTGCGGTTGCACCGCTTGCATATGCACTTGTTGCAGAGGAGACACCAGTGGAATGGGTGGCAACAGCAATCGGGGTTCTTGCTGCAACCTATGGAGCGGGGAGCTTTGTCGGGATCATGTCAGGAGCGTTTATTATCGAGCATATCGGATGGCGTGCCTGTTTTTTGGTGATGATGCCGATCGTTCTTCTCCTGATCATCTCGGCATGGTTCATCATCCCTGATCATGGAGAGCGGAAGAAAGTAGCGATCGATCTCATTGGTATGGTGCTCTTTGCGCTTTCGATCCTCTCAGGTATGATTGCGATAACCTGGATTGGCCTTGCAGGAATCAGCGATCCCTTTGTCTGGCTCTGTTCCGGTGTTTCAATCGCCTCGCTCTCTCTCTTTCTCAGGCATGAGAGGCAGACCTCTTTCCCCCTCCTCGATCTCGGGATGATTCGTGATCCACCCTTTCCTGCAATCACGATAAATGCCTTTCTGGTCGTCTTCTCATTCTTCATTCTTCTTCAGGTGATGCCCTACCTGATCTCATCCCCTGCCGGTCTCGCCCTCTCTGCAATTTATGTGGGGATTCTCATGATGCCAGGATCCCTGACAGATATGATATCAGGTCCCCTTGCCGGATATATGGTCGCGAAAAAAGGTGTTGTTCTTCCCTTCATTCTTGGATCGGTCTCTCTCCTCCTTGGATGTGGGATCTTCTTCCTCTTCCCGACAAGCCCGCTCCTCATCGCCTGTATCTGGATGATATTCTCGGCAGGCATGTCGGTTCTCCTGACAATCGACAATATGATCGTTGTCGCCTCCGCACCACCTGGCAATACTGCGACTGCGAGTGCCTTTCTGCATACGGTCCAGAGTATCGGGGGCGCACTGGGCCCGATTGTTGCCGGAGCCGCCCTGACGATCTATGCGCCGGAGGAGGCATTCACCGTGATCTTCCTGGTGGTACTTGGGGTATCAGCGCTCATCCTCTTCCAGTCGGCAGGAATAAGGCGGTATCTCCCGTGAATTTTACCTTTGATAACCCGGCTTCAGAGAGTTCTGAGCGCTGCTCCAAGCCGTTCCATACCGCAATCGATCTCTTCAGGAGATGGGCTTGAGAAGTTGATCCTGATCGTATCCTCCCCTCCCCCTTCTGGATAAAATGGAACCCCCGGGAGAATGGCAACCCCGGCCTTCACACCTTCTGCAAAGAGCTTCATCGAGGAGAGTCCTTCCGGCAGTGTTGCCATCAGGAACATGCCACCCGCGGGCTCGGTATGGGCAAGTCCGAGAACATCGAGATGCTCACAGATACGCCTGCATTTCTCCTTATATACGCGGGTTATCTGTCTGATATGATGATCAAGATCGTTTCTCTGAAGGTACTCGTGAAGAATCATCTGGGAGAGAAGATTGGAATGGAGATCGGCTGCCTGTTTTGCATGATTGAACCGCTCAAGAACCGGAGCAGGTGCATAGATCCATCCAATCCGAAGTCCCGGTGCAATGATCTTTGAGAATGATCCCGAGAGTATCGTCTGATCCGGGAGATAGTGCTTCATTGGAAGGCGGGGTTTCCCATCAAAGAAGAGCTCTCCAAACGCGTCATCCTCAAAGAAGGCACAATCTGAACCGCTCAGTATCTCAGCCAGTTCTTTTCTCCGATCTTCAGAGTAACTGGTTCCGGATGGGTTCTGGGAGTTGGGAATCCCATAGAAGAAGGAGGGTTGCCGGGTCTCAATCAGCTCCTGAAAAGAATCGGGATCAGGACCGCCTTCGGTGAGGGGAACGGTGTGGATTTGTGGTTCATAGAGAGAGAAGGCATCGATTGCCCCGAGATATCCGGGTGATTCCATCCCGATATGCGTTCCTTTTGATATGAAGATCTTCCCGATGATGTCTAGACACTGCTGGGAGCCGTTCACTATCTGGATCTCATCCGGGCTTGCCGGAATTCCAAGCCGCTTTTGATAACGCTCTGCAATGTACTCCCGGAGCGGCAGGTACCCGTCAGTGGTTGTATACTGGAGGGCTGTTCGTCCTTTTTCCTCAAAAACAGTGGAGGCAGCTGCCCTGATTCCATCAAGATCGATGAGATTGGTATCGGGCAGCCCGCCTGCAAATGAGATGATTGATGGGTCGCGGGAGATCCTGAATAACTCGTCCAGAAAGGATTTTGGGGTGCTTGTGTATCTGTCTGAGAAGGAGAATTGCATGCATTTCTATTTGGGGTGCAGAGCGAAAAGCTCTCTCTTCTGCTGCCCGGCAGGATCCTGATGCAAATTTTTTCTATATAAAATTTGTGGATAAATCCCACAAAGGATTTATGATCTGGTATTATAGTTCGGTTTGTTCTGACCGTCGTCTTCTATTTATATTCTTTCTGCCTCCTCTATAAGGAAGACAGCATCAACAATCTAATCTTATTGAAAAACCACTATGATGAAGGGAACAGAAGAAGAATGTGCAATCTCCGGACTGAGGTCTAATGGAAATCTGGAAAAGGGAGCCTGAGCCGAATAAACAGGAGGAAGCAGACGGATATATCCGTTTAGCCCGCTCTCTCCTGGCAGAAGGAGATCTGGGAGATGCTGTACGTCTCTTTGATGATGCCCTTGCAATTGACCCGGGTTACCATGAAGCCTGGGTTGGAAAAGGTGATGCATATCTCCGGATGAAGAACTATCCGGAGGCGATCCTCGCCTATAAGGAAGCCCTCGCAATTCGTTCAGATGATCCGGAAGTTCGAGAGGCATATGCATCTGCGCTCCTTGCAATCGGGAGAACAGACGATGCAATACGAATGCTAAATCTGGCATTACACCCGGATGCTCTCCCTGATCTGAAAAAGATGGTGGATGAGCTGCTCTCGGGAGGGATGTATCCCGAAGCCCTTGATCTCGTCGACAGGCTGACAGCTCTTGACACCGGCGATGCCCGGCTCTGGTGTCTGAGGGGAATGATCCTCTGCCGGTTATCCCGATCAGATCAAGGTGAAGAAACCGGGGGAATCCAGCCGGGTTATCCCGATGATACGGGTGTCTGGTATCTCCGGGGTGCCATACGGTCTTTTTCAACGGCACTCCAGATACATCCTGATACCTTTCTCGCATGGAAGGGGAAAGGGATTGCTTCACTCTCTTTACATGAATTTCAGGATGCAGCTGATTCCTTTGAAAAAGCACTCGCAATTCAATCAGGTGACCGGGATACCAGACGAAGATATGCTTTTGCTCTTCTCGGGCTTGGAGAAACCGATCGGGCCATTGGTATCCTGAACCAGTCCAGCCATCTCGATGATCTCCCTGGTCTTATCTCAATGGGTGAATATCTCCTCTCAGAGAAACAATATGAAGATGCAATAACACTTTTTGGCCGGGCACTTGAAATCGATCCTTCATCTGGAAAAGCCTGGTTTTTACAGGGCGTCTGCTTCTATCGGCTCTTTCGTTTTGATAATGCCCTTCATTCATTTGACGAGGCACTCAGACTGGAGAACGATGATGTATCTGATTCAGCATTCAGTGTTTCTGAGATATGGTGCATGAAAGGCGCCATCCAGTGTCGCCTATCCAATTTTGATGATGCAATCATCTCATATGAGAAAGCAATCACCCTCAATCAAAAGGATCCTGTTGCCTGGTTTCTACGTGGGATAGCACTTGATAAACTCTGGCGATATGATGATGCGATCGAGAGCTATGAACGGGCCATCCCTCTCTTTCGTAATGGCGGGGATGATGAGTCTGCTGATACCCTGCATCCACAAACCGGAGCTGTCTGGAGAAGGCACGGAATATGTCTCTGGAATCTGGGCAGGTATGAGGAGGCTCTCCAGTCACTTGATACAGCACTCCAGCATAACCCAGATGATACTGAGGCATGGTTTTCAAAGGCGACGCTTCTCCAGATTCAGGGACGGAATGAAGAAGCACTGGATGCGTACGCGAAGGTTCTCGAAGACCGGCCTGATTATTATGAAGCATGGTTGAACAGCGGCTCAGCTGCCCTTGCAATTGGCCGGGATCAGGATGCCCTTACCTTCCTGGATAATGCAATTGCCATTCGTGATGATGATCCCGACTCCTGGTCACTTCGTGCACTGGCACTCAATCATCTTGGCAGGACCGATGGATCGCTTGCGTCTCTTGAGCAGACACTTTCACTCAATCCATCGGATCTGAAAGCAAATCTAGGCAAGGGAAAGCTTCTCATGGAATCAGAGCGATATGAAGAGGCTCTGGAGGCTTTTGAGAAGATACTGGATACCCATCCTGATAGTACGACTGCACTGCTCTACCATGGATCCGCTCTTGAGGCCCTTGGCCGTTATCGGGAGGCGGTTTCTTCATATGAACGGGTTCGTACTCTTCGTCCGCAGGATTCTACAGCGCGTATGCGGCTTGCCCCCCTCCTCCTCCGCCTCGAGCGGTACCGGGAAGCTCTCATTGCATTTGATGAGATCATCGAATCAGGTAAAGCCGATCCTGGTGTCTGGCTAAACCGGTCCTGTGCCCAGATGGCACTTCACCAGAATGAAGGTGCGGTTCAATCCTTTAAGGAATTGCTGAAGATTGATCCGGATAATAATGAGGCACTTTTTGAGTTGGGAGCGCTCTTTCATCGGCTTCACAGGTATGAAGAATCTCTGACTGCACTTGAGAGAATCGATCCGGATAAGCAGAATAGTCCATCATACTGGCAGATTCGTGGCTCTTCTCTCCTCTTTCTTGGCCGTCACGAAGAAGCTGTCTCCTCATTCGACCGTGCTCTTTCTCTGGATGATTCCGACTCATCTGTCTGGCGTGATCGTGGCTCTGCACTCCTCTTTCTTGGCCGTCATGAAGAAGCT
>NPIG01000333.1_pt1 | contig 42768 bp, 46 predicted proteins | sample 8637441 | NCBI WGS metagenome assembly NPIG01 (sample SAMN07420675, study PRJNA396082) | bioreactor metagenome | isolation source: sample BR6 brine-fed electro-methanogenic bioreactor BR | place: Japan: Kochi | collected 2016-06-14
CCGGGGTTTTTGCTTTTTGGGCTCCTAAGAGGAGGTATTGTTTAGTTTTGCTAAGAACTCTTCTTTCAGATCCATGTAGTCGTAGTCACATAAACCGACATATTCAATACTTACTAAGATGGCTTTGGGAATCAACTCAGTTCTCTCTAATCGCCAATAGTGTCGGTAGCTTTGACTGATGTCTTTGGCGATTGACAACAGCGCGAGATACATTAGGCAGTCATCAGCCTTCTCTTTATTGATTTTAATGACATCAGGGAAGCTGGCTTGTAGTTCTATTGTGTTGTATATGTCAGGGGGCATTTTCCATTCTTTGACAAGGCGTGCGCCTAATGAGAAGTGGTTTATTCCATACCTTTCTTGCTCTATCTTGGTGAGCTTTGTTTGCGAGTGCCCATTAGCCATACGCAGAATGTCTTTGTAGCCTTTGTCTATTTGCATAATTAAAGGGATGCCCGAGTCGTGCAGCATACCAATAGAGTAGGCTACATCTGCATCTAGGTCTGTATACTTTTGTGTTAAGTCATGGATGATTAGAGCAACTTCTGACGCGGTATCCCAAAAGCGTTCCATTGGAATATTATTTCTCAAAGTGTTCTTGATGAGTGCGAGCTTAACCAGCTTGAATAGTCGGGGAAGTCCGAGAAGCATAACTGAATGGGATAAGGATGTTATGGTACGTCTTAAGCCGAAGCATGGAGCGTTAACCGTGGACAAGACCATGGAGTACAGGCCTGGATCTTCTCTGATAATAGAAATGACAAGATCAATGTCAGGCTCGTGCTGTTCAACGATAGCGCTTAGTTGTAATAATACTTCAGGACGGGGAGGTATAGCGAACTTAAGCTTGAAATGTTTATTCGACATATTTTTTCTACCTAGAAAACTTATCTAAGCATAGTGCAGTCTAGGTTTTTTGCAGAGTAAAAACAAAAATTCTGGCGTGTAGTATGATATTAAAGCTTAGTACTTGGTAGGTGTTATAAGTGGCAGTTTAAGCACTCAGGGGCTGTATTATGTTTAAGTTACCCAAATTTTGCTAATTAACTACGTCAGTGGTTACTTCAGCTTTCTGTTAAAAGCAGGGTAGTTGTTAGTCGTGTTTGAAGCGCGGAGTATTCGAAGTATGCCTAATCAAGAGGTTACAGGAGTTGTGTTGGCAGGTGGTATGTCACGCAGAATGGGAGGTAGGGATAAAGGCTGGATCGAGTTAGAAGGTAAGCCACTTATTCGTCATGCCATCGATTTGATATCTTCTCAGGTTGTAGCGTGTTTTATTAATGCCAATCGTAGTTTAGAAGCTTATCAATCTCTGGGGGTGCCCGTTTATATAGACTTAGAGCCAGGCTTTCAGGGGCCGTTGATGGGCATGGCAACAGGTCTTGAGCATGCGAAGACCCCATGGGTAGCGTTTATTCCATGCGACAGTCCGCGCTTACCAGTTGATACAATAGAGAGGTTGTATTCAGGGGTAATTACAACCGAGGCTAAGATTGCTGTGGCTCATGACGGTACGAGGATCCAGCCCGTTGTGGCGTTGTTGCATCGTGAGCTGCTAGGTGACTTAAAACAATCGTTGGCTGACGGAGAAAGAAAAATTGGCCGTTGGTTTGCTAGTCACACGCTAACTGAAGTGGATTTTTCCGATTGTGTGGGTGCGTTCGCCAATGTTAATCGTAAAGATGATCTTGATGCTCTGATAGCTATGCCTAAGTTGTTGGGCTTTTCGGCGTGGAGCGGTACGGGGAAAACAACTCTGCTTAAGAAGCTGATCCCAGAACTGCGTCATGAAGGTGTGCGCGTGGCTGTTATCAAACATGCGCATCATCAATTTGATGTAGACCATCCAGGTAAGGACAGTTACGAGTTGAGGAAATCGGGCGCGCAGCAGATGTTGATTGCTTCTACGAACCGTTGGGCGTTGATGGTTGATAAAGATGTACCGGAAGAAGTCGTTTTGGCGGATTTGGTAGGGAAGTTTGATCTGGCCAATTTAGATTTGATATTGGTAGAAGGCTTCAAGAGAGAAGCTATTCCAAAGATTGAGTTGCACCGGTCATCGTTAGAGAAACCGCTGATTTTTCCAAACGATCCCAATATAATCGCAATCGCCACCGACCAGGTAGATAGACTAGATACGCAGCTACCGGTATTGCCTTTGGGGGATATCGATAGCATCTTGTCATTTGTGCTTAATTATATAGGTGAGTGCTAATGACAGGGGCATTAGATACTTCGATGCTGTAGTTTGCCGAGTATTGATGCAACCTTTTTCGGATTTGATGTGAGAGACTCATGACTGAGCAATTGATCGACCCTTTCGGAAGGCATATTACTTACGTTCGTCTGTCAGTGACTGATCGTTGTGACTTTCGTTGTGTCTACTGCATGGATGAGGAGATGACTTTTCTGCCAAGGCAGCAAGTCTTATCCCTTGAAGAGATACATCAGGTCGCGCGTGCATTGACCGAAATGGGAGTGACAAAGATTCGTCTCACCGGCGGAGAGCCTTTGGTGCGCAAAGAGGTGTTGAGCTTATTTGAGCGCATGGGCGGCCTTCCTGGATTGAATGACTTTTGTGTTACCACAAACGGTTCGCAGTTGGTCCGCTATGCGCAAGCGCTGAGGGCTGCTGGGGTTAACCGAATTAATATTAGTCTGGATACATTGCATGCCCCGTTGTTTAAGGAGCTGACCCGCACAGGACGGTTGGAGCAAGTGTTGGAAGGAATCGAAGCTGCTAGAACAGCGGGTTTCGAGCGAATTAAGTTAAATGCAGTTATCCTTAAAGGCCGCAACGATCATGAAGTGATTGACCTAGTGAATTTTGCACGTGAGAGAGGCTTGGATATCTCTTTTATTGAAGAGATGCCACTGGGCCAGATATCAGAGCATGATCGAGAAGCGACCTATTGCTCCAGCGATGATGTGCAAGCACTGATTCAGCAGGTTTACCCGTTGATGCCTTCATCTTTGACAACAGGGGGGCCATCGCGTTATTGGAAAATGGCCGATTCAGGCACAAAAATTGGCTTTATTTCGCCTCATAGTCATAACTTTTGTGGCGAATGTAATCGAATCCGCATCACAGTCGAAGGTAAGCTGTTACTCTGCTTAGGTAATGAAAATGCGGTTGATCTGAAGTCGGTAATGCGGAGTTATCCCGGTGATTTGGAGCGCCTCAAACATACCATCAGAGAAGCAATTACCCACAAACCCGAGAAGCATCACTTTACCACAGATGGCAGTGTGCAAATTGTCCGCTTTATGAATACAACGGGCGGATGATCCGCTATCATAATGTGTCCATCAAGCGTTGCTAATTGGATAATTGATGATAAATCTCGCATCACTCTCATTTCATTTTGACCCTGTTGAAGACCGTATTCGCTTGATCGGTAATTTATCGAATAGCCATCAGCGGGTCGACTTTTGGCTGACTCGTCGCTTAGTTTTGCGATTGCTGGACGCCTCTGATCAACTCATTAAAAAGACATCGGAAAAAGTGAGCCAAATGCCCGCTGAACATCAGTCGGCGATGGCTCAGTTTGAGCATGATGAGGCTCAGCAGCAACAGTCCGTATTAAAAGAGGAGTCGTTAGACCATACGGATGAAACGGTGCAATTACTGCAACGTCTTGATATTAGTTTCCGTGATGGGCGTTATCAGTTAGGCTTCTTTGAAAATGGGCAGGCTGAGGCAACGGGCTTTAGTATTTTGTCTTATGCCGAGATGCATCAGATTTTGCATTGGCTGCATAAAGGGTGTCAGCAACTTGAGTGGGGTGCACCTTCGGTGCTCTTTGACTCAGGAGAAATCGAGAAGAGACTCCAGTAGTGGCGTATCAAGCAGATGCCCCCCGAAAGCCATTTGTAACGCGGGGTTCAAGGGTTATACGTTGTGAAACCTGTTTGTTGCCAGCCCAGCGTTGCTTATGTACAGATAAGCCTGGCGTAGCAGCTAAAGCCGTTTTTTGGTTATTAACCCATCATGATGAATTTTATAAGCCAAGTAACACCGGCCGTTTAATTGTTGATGCGATCCATGGTTCTAAAACCTTTGAGTGGTCGCGTACTGAGCCCGATCCTGATTTTATTGCGCTATTGTCGGATGCGCGGTACCAACCCTATTTGGTGTTTCCTCAAGAGGCAGATTATCAGCAAAGAATGGTGGATGTTGAAGCGGTTCAGCGACCAGATGAGCGTATTCCTGCCTTCATTATTCTGGACGGGACTTGGCGACAAGCTCGCCGAATGTTCCGTTTAAGTCGTTACCTTGATGCGCTGCCAGTGTTTGAGCCTACGGTAACGGGTTTGTCCCGCTATCAGCTTCGACAATCGGCTCAGCCCCATCATCTTTGTACGGCAGAAGTGGGCGCTGCCGTATTAAGAGATATACAAGATGAGCAAAGTGCATCTGTACTTGATGCTTACTTTGACCTGTTCAACGCAGAATATTTTGCATCACGGCGTTCCGCGGATACAAAGGGTGCCGCTTTAGCGGCACGTGAGCAATTGCAGTACCTAATGGCTAGCAAGTTGGATTAATTCACTTCCAATAGAAAAGTGACCGGGCCGTCATTAAGTAATGATACCTGCATGTTGGCGCCAAACTTGCCCGTTTCTACCTTGGTATGTTGTTGCTTAGCTTGGCGAACAAAATAGTCATACAGTGCCTTACCGTGTTCAGGTGAGGCACCGTTAGAGAAACCCGGTCTGAGTCCTTTATTGGTATCAGCTACTAAGGTGAATTGAGAGACCACTAATAACCCGCCTTCTGTTTGTTCAAGACTCAAGTTCATCCGATCTTCCTCATCAGCGAAGATACGGTAGCCCAGAACCTTTTTGAGTAGCTTGTCGGCTTGGGCTTGGGTGTCGTCTCGCTCAATGCCCAGCAGTAGCAGAATACCCGACTTAATTTCACCTATACGTTTTTGATCGACATCCACAGACGCGGATTTGACTCTTTGTATGAGCCCTTTCATTCGAAAATCCCCTAAGCCAAGCTGCGAGCAAACTCATCTGTTGCCCTTATCAGATTATCGGTAATGGCTGCTTCAAAAGCCGAATGGCCCGCTTCTCTTACGATATGCAGCTCCGCTTCAGGTAGTGCTTTATGCAACGTGTACGCTTGCTCAATAGGGCATACCATATCGTAACGGCCATGGATAATGGTGGTGTTGATATGAGTTATTTTGTGCGCATTATCGAGAATCTGGTTTTCATGTATGAAGCCGTGGTTAACAAAGTAATGGGCTTCTATACGCGCCATCGATAATGCGGTGTGTGGGTCAGCATAATGATCAACCAAGTGGTTATTGGGTACCAAAGTCGAGCAGCGTCCTTCCCAAGTAGACCAGGCTTTGGCTGCAGACATACGCTCTAATTCATTCGCTGAGGTAAGCCGCTTATGGTAGGCATGGACTAAATCGCCCCGCTCAGTGACAGGAATCGGCTGGGTAAATGCTTGCCAGTAATCAGGAAAGACTGCGCTGGCTCCCTGTTGATAGAACCAGCGAATATCCTGCTGGCGACAAAGGAAGATCCCCCGAAGAATTAAGCCGCAAACCCGAGAAGGGTGTTGTTGAGCATAGAGTAAACTCAAGGTTGATCCCCAAGATCCACCAAATAGCATCCACTCATCCACGCCGAGCTGGATGCGAATCGTTTCCATATCCGCTATTAAATGCTCGGTGGTGTTATGGGCGAGATCGGCATGGGGGATAGATCGTCCGCAGCCACGCTGATCGAATAAAATAATGCGATACTTTTCCGGATTAAAAAAGCAGCGATGTGCGCTACTGGTTCCGCCACCGGGGCCGCCATGAACGAAGAGTACCGGTATCCCCTCGGCATTACCGCTTTCTTCTACATAAAGCGTATGCTGATCACTGACTTTAATGTGGTGTTCTTTATAAGGGTGGATATCGGGATAGAGAGTACGCATGATCTGTCCTTGTTGAGGCTTCGCCTTGCTCTAGTATAAGACTCCGAAGAGATGAAGGAAATCTAAGACATGAAAAAGGCGACTGAAGTCGCCTTTTAGGATTGTTTGCGATTACTTACCGCTACGAGCGAAGCGTTTGCGCTCGTTTTCGGTTAAGAATTTTTTGCGCAAGCGGATGTGGTTTGGCGTTACTTCTACCAATTCATCATCTTCAATGAAGTCCAATGCCTGTTCCAGTGTGAAACGAATTGCTGGCGTTAGCTGGATGTTTTCATCAGTACCTGATGCACGTACGTTGGTTAGCTGCTTACCCTTGATTGGGTTAACGGCCAAGTCGTTACTGCGGCTGTGGATACCCAGAATCATGCCTTCATAAACTTCAACGTTCGGCACGATGCATAGACGGCCACGTTCCTGCAGGTTCCATAAGGAGTAGCCCAGTGCTTTACCGGTTACCATGGAAATCAGCACACCGTTATTACGGAAGACGACTTCACCCTCTTTAACAGGACCGTAGTGATCAAAGATTGACGTCATGATGCCGGTGCCGGATGTCATCGTCAGGAATTGGCTGCGGAAGCCGATTAGGCCACGTGAAGGAATCAAGAAAGATAGACGAATACGACCCGTACCATCCACTTCCATGTTTGTCATATCACCTTTGCGCTTACCCAGCTCTTCAATGATGCTGCCTTGATGTTGTTCTTCAACATCGATCATCACCATTTCGTAAGGCTCTTGGACTTCGCCATCAACCACTTTTTGAATAACTTCAGGGCGCGATACACCCAGCTCGAACCCTTCACGGCGCATGGATTCAATCAATACTGATAAGTGAAGCTCACCTCGGCCTGAAACACGGAACTTCTCAGGCGAGTCGCCTTGTTCAACACGTAATGCTACGTTGTGGATTAGCTCACGGTCTAAGCGGTCTTTGATATTACGGCTGGTTACGAATTTGCCGTCTTGTCCTGCAAAAGGTGAATCATTTACTTGGAATGTCATCGAAACGGTAGGTTCGTCGACGCTCAAGGCCGGCAAAGCTTCTACTTGCTCTGGATCACACAAGGTATCAGAGATGTTGAGTTCATCGATGCCGGTCACACAAACAATATCACCAGCGCGTGCTTCGGTAACGTCAACACGCTCTAAGCCAAGATAGCCCATGATTTTTTGAATCTTACCGTTACGGACTTTGCCTTCACGGTCGATGATTTTTACAGGGTTGTTTAGCTTGGCGATACCGCGCTTAACTCGGCCCACACCGATAACGCCTACATAGCTGTTATAGTCCAGTGCAGAGATCTGCATTTGAAAAGGACCTTCCATATCAACTTGTGGTGGGCTAACGTGTTCGATAATCGCCTCGAACAGTGGTGTCATATCATCGGCAAGGTTATCGTGCTCAGTACCCGCAATACCATTCAAGGCAGAAGCGTAAATGATTGGGAAGTCAAGCTGCTCATCGGTTGCGCCTAGAGAGTCAAACAGGTCGAATACTTTATCAACAGCACCGTCTGGATTCGCGCCTGGACGGTCAACTTTGTTGACTACAACAATCGGGCGTAAGCCTTGGTCGAATGCTTTTTGGGTTACAAAGCGAGTTTGTGGCATAGGGCCATCAACCGCATCAACCAACAAGCAAACACAGTCAACCATCGATAATACACGCTCTACTTCACCACCAAAGTCGGCATGGCCTGGAGTGTCTACGATGTTGATGTGGTAGCCATTCCACTCAATGGCTGTGTTTTTCGCCAGAATGGTGATGCCGCGCTCTTTCTCCTGATCGTTGGAGTCCATAATGCGCTCAGCGCCTTCATCTCGACGCCCCAGAGTGCCTGATTGCTGCAGCAATTTGTCAACCAGTGTGGTTTTACCATGGTCAACGTGGGCAATAATGGCGATATTTCTCAGCTTCTCAATCACGTGGAAGTACCTTAAAGGAGTTTCATAAAGCGCGCATTATACACTCAATTGTTGCTGTTGATCTTAATTAATAATTAGGTTTATACGTCTTTTTTATACAAGCCATTTATTGTGGCTTGGAGTATGATGCTAATCGGGCAGCGCAGCGAGCTACGGAGTAGTATTTCTGTTCCATAATGGTGCGATTTGCTGTGCTATGCTCTTTTTTGGTGCATTAGAAGTGATCAAAATGATGCGCTAGCGACCTGAAATCAAGCGTTTGTGTATTGGCACGCTAGTTGCTATGTAAGAATTAACCGGCTTCGGCCGATATTTTCAAGACCGGATTAAAACGCGTCTGGCAACGTCTAATTGTGGAGAGAGCCAAATGTCAGAGAAGACTCTGAAGTTAATTGAAGAAAATGATGTTAAGTGGGTTGATATGCGATTCACTGACACCAAAGGTAAAGAACAGCACGTTACCATCCCTGTTCATCAGATGGGCGACGACTTCTTTGAAGAAGGTAAAATGTTTGACGGTTCTTCTATTGCTGGTTGGAAGGGCATCAATGAGTCTGACATGATTTTACTGCCAGATGATAGTGCATCTGTATTGGATCCTTTCTCTGAAGAGTCGACGGTTATCGTTCGCTGTGACATCGTTGAGCCTGCAACAGGACAGGGCTACGAGCGTGACCCACGTTCTGTTGCGCGTCGTGCAGAAGAGTATTTGAAGTCTACAGGTATTGCTGACACGGCAATGTTCGGCCCAGAGCCTGAGTTTTTCGTGTTTGATGAAGTACATTTCCATTCTGATATGAGTGGTTGTGGTTATACCGTTTCTTCTGAAGAAGCTGCATGGTCTTCTAACAGCAAGTTTGAAGGCGGTAACACAGGCCACCGTCCACGTGTGAAAGGCGGTTACTTCCCAGTTCCACCTGTCGATTCTCTACATGACCTGCGTGGCAACATGTGTAACGCCATGACAGCAATGGGCTTAGATGTTGAAGTTCATCACCATGAAGTAGCAACCGCTGGTCAGTGTGAAATCGGTGCAGGTGCTAACACGCTAGTTAAAAAAGCTGACGAAGTTCAGGTTTTAAAATACTGCGTACACAACGTTGCACATGCTTACGGCAAAACAGCGACATTCATGCCTAAGCCAATCGTAGGCGACAACGGTTCTGGTATGCACGTTCACCAATCTTTGTCAAAAGATGGTGTAAACCTGTTTGCTGGTGATGCGTATGCAGGTATGAGCGAAATGGCTCTGTATTACATTGGCGGTATCATCAAGCACGCTAAAGCGTTGAATGCGATCACCAACCCAGGTACTAACTCTTACAAGCGTTTGGTTCCTCACTTTGAAGCGCCTGTTATGCTGGCATACTCTGCTCGTAACCGTTCGGCTTCTATTCGTATTCCATACGTTACTAACCCTAAAGCACGTCGTATTGAAACGCGCTTCCCTGATCCAATCGCTAACCCATACCTGTGCTTTGCTGCATTGATGATGGCGGGTCTTGACGGCATCCAGAATAAGATCCACCCAGGCGATGCTGCAGATAAAGATCTATATGATTTGCCTGCTGAAGAAGCAGCTGAGATTCCACAGGTTGCTGGATCTTTGGAAGAAGCATTGGCAGCTTTGGATGCTGACCGTGAGTTCTTGACAAAAGGCGGCGTGTTCACTGACGACATGATCGATGCGTATATTGCTCTGAAGCAAGAAGAAGCAGATAAGATCAACCAGACAACTCACCCGCTTGAGTATGACCTGTACTACTCTGTATAAGTCAGTTGCTTAGTTGATAAAAAGCCTCCTTCGGGAGGTTTTTTTTTGCCTGGATCTACTTCAGGCGACACGATGATGCGTGTTTTTTGTTTGTGCACCATAATGGTGCGACTGGTGTTTTCTTTTGCTGAAACGTAGGTGATCTTACAGAATAAAGCATTGGTTTGGCGCGATTATCATGATGTTGCCCTGATTTGGGAAGTTGGCTCAATTCTTGCTTTTTATAGAGCTATGTAATAGATGGTGCGCAAATGTTTAGAAAACAGACACATAAACAGATACTTGAGAATCTCTCTACCAGTGTCGTCTTGCTCGATGATCAGCTACGAATCGAGTATATGAATCCCGCTGCGGAAATGCTTTTGGCCGCCACATCGAAACGTCTGAGCAGTGTTGGTGTGGAGCAGTGGTTAACTCAGGATGCTTCAGAGATCGAAGCACTAAAGGCATCTGTTTGCTCGGGCCACTCCTATACCCGTCGAGAGGCAAAACTGATCTCTATGAACGGAGATGAATTGACAGTAGATTATAGTGTTAATCCAATTCCATGGGATAAAAGCAGTACTCTGTTGATCGAGATTCAAGCAAGGGATCGTTTATTAAGAATCGAGCGGGAAGAGGAGCTGTTGTCGCATCATGCAACGACACGTAATTTAGTTCGCGGCATGGCTCATGAGATTAAAAATCCACTAGGTGGCATTCGTGGAGCTGCGCAGCTGTTGGAGCGTGAGTTGTCTGATGTTTCCTTGCATGAATATACCCAAATTATCATCGAAGAAGCCGATCGCTTGCGTAACTTGGTCGACAGATTGTTGGGGCCGCGTCAGCTCCCTAATATGACGAATGTTAATATCCATGCAGTACTCGAACGGGTGTGTTCATTGGTTGCGGCAGAGTCTGCTGGCGAAATTGAGCTAAAGCGAGACTATGACCCGAGTATCCCAGAATTTATGGGAGATTCAGAGCAGTTAATACAAGCGGTGCTGAATATTGTGCGTAATGCTATGCAGGCTTTGCGGGAACATTTGCCCGAGTCTCCTGAAATATTGCTTCGTACTCGTGCAAAACGTCAAGTGACACTAGGGGCTGAAAGGCACCGCCTAGTTTGCTGTTTGGAGATTATTGATAATGGCCCCGGCATTCCTGAGGGGATGAGACAGATGGTCTTTTATCCAATGATCAGTGGGCGAGCCGAAGGGTCAGGGTTAGGTTTATCTATAGCGCAATCTATCATTAATCAACATCACGGGCTTATCGAGTGTGCTAGTGAACCAGGTATGACCCGTTTCTCTCTCTTTATTCCTTTGGAGCAAAAGCATGACGATGTCCGGTAATGTATGGATAGTGGATGATGATCGGTCGATTCGGTGGGTGCTGGAGAGAGCTTTGAGCCAATCGGGATTTTCAATTACGTCCTTTGAAGGCGCTAGTGAAGTGCTTAGTCAGCTAGCGAAAAGCCAACCTGATGCCATCATCAGTGATATTCGTATGCCGGGTATGGATGGATTAGAGCTACTGGAACGAATACAAACCGATCATGCGGATATCCCAATCATTATCATGACGGCGCATTCTGATCTAGATAGTGCAGTATCCTCTTATCAAGGTGGTGCGTTTGAATACCTACCTAAACCTTTTGATGTAGATGATGCGGTTGCGCTCGTGAAGCGAGCGGTTGAGCACGCTTATGAGCAACGAAAGGAGGCGGCTCCTCTAGCTCCTGAGTTGGATACGGCTGAAATTATCGGTGAAGCTCCGGCGATGCAAGAAGTGTTTAGGGCGATAGGGCGGTTGTCCCACTCTAATATCACAGTGCTGATCAATGGCGAGTCAGGGACAGGTAAAGAGCTAGTGGCCCATGCTCTGCATAAACATAGCCCTAGAGCTAAACAGTCTTTTATTCCTTTGAATATGGCGGCGATCCCTAAAGACCTAATTGAGTCAGAACTGTTTGGTCACGAAAAAGGCGCATTTACTGGGGCGGCGGCTGCGCGTCGTGGGCGGTTTGAGCAAGCAGATGGCGGTACGCTGTTTCTTGATGAAATAGGTGATATGCCAGCCGAGACCCAAACGCGTTTGCTTAGAGTGTTAGCGGATGGCGAGTTTTACCGGGTTGGAGGGCATACACCAGTAAAAGTAGATGTGCGTATTATTGCGGCAACGCATCAAAACCTTGAGTCTTTGGTTGAGAGTGGGCGTTTTCGGGAAGACCTTTTCCATCGTCTCAATGTCATCCGTATTCATATCCCTAAGCTTGCTGAGCGCCGAGAGGATATTCCTAAGCTTGCGCGCTACTTTTTGACACGCTCAGCTGAAGAGTTGAGTGTGGAGCCTAAAGTACTGCGCCCTGAAACTGAGCACTATATGTGCAATCTGGCTTGGCCGGGTAATGTTCGACAGCTTGAAAACATCTGTCGCTGGTTAACGGTTATGGCGTCAGGGCGTGAAGTTCTGGTATCGGATATGCCTCCTGAACTAGTGGAACAGCAGGGTGGAGCTAGCGCAATTGCTTCCAATTGGGAGCAAGCCCTAAAAAATTGGGCCGACCAGCAATTATCGTCGGGGCGCCAGCATATACTCGATACTGCTGTACCTGCATTTGAGCGTATTATGATCGAAACAGCACTCAAGCATACAGCTGGGCGTCGACGTGATGCGGCTGAGCTACTGGGGTGGGGGCGCAATACGCTTACCCGCAAAATTAAAGAGCTTAATTTACAGGTTGATGATGACTGATTAGCCGATGCTTTGTTGGGTAGGTTGCGTATAATTCGACATAAAAGGTTGTTAGAGTAGAGTGCTGACTATGCTTCATGTTGTGTTATACGAACCAGAAATTCCGCCCAATACCGGTAATATTATCCGATTATGTGCAAATACTGGGTTTAGACTACACTTGGTAGAGCCTTTGGGGTTTGAGTTAGATGATAAGAAGCTCCGAAGGGCTGGTTTGGATTATCATGAGTTTTCATCGGTACGCGTGCACAAGAACCTATCCGATTGCTTGAAAGAGATAAAACCGGGTAAAGTATGGGCTTTGACAACAAAAGGGACGATATTTCACTCTGACGTTTCTTTTTCCGCTGGGGATGTTCTGCTGTTCGGTCCCGAAACTCGAGGCTTGCCCTTACAAGTGCGGGAAGGCTTACCGCCAGAACAGCGAGTGAAGTTGCCGATGGGGCCTCAGAGCCGCAGTCTGAACCTCTCAAATGCGTGTGCTGTGGTTGTTTACGAAGCTTGGCGCCAGTTAGGTTACTCAGGCTGTACTTAATGAATGTCGGCGTGTACCTTGGCGAATAAATCGAATAATATAGGGCTAAATGACTGGTCTTTTAATTGAAGGATAGAATGATGATAAGGAAAATAGCTATTCTGGGTGCTATGGCGTTGGTGTTGCCAGGCTGCTTCTACGCGCACACATCGCAAGCCCCTATCGCAACAACGTACCCCATTTCTGAGCAACAGAAAATGCAGGCTGCGCATCATTGGCGTGTGTTGGCGGCAAACGAAGCGAATGGTATTTTCCAGAAGCTCAATGGACAATCCGTATATGTTAATGCTGGTAGTGGAGACGCTGTATTTAATGAAACCTTCAAGCAGTTACTAACCAGTGAGCTGGTTTCTAAGGGTGCTGCGGTGATGGTATCTCCTAATGCTACGGTTGAAATTAGCTATAATGTTAACCTGATTGAGCACAAAGACCGTGATGCTATTCGACCCCCAGAAGGGGCGCTAACGGCATTGGCGGCTGGTATCGCTGTTGCATCTATCCCAATTAACCATTGGAAGGAACCGGCGTTGGGTCTCATTCCGATGGCGGCAGCGGGTGATTTCCTGATTGGCAACTTATCACCTGAGACTAGCCATGAAGTTGCTATCACAACGCAAGTTACAAAAGATGATATGTTGCAACACTCATCAACTAACATCTACTACATCAATTCTGGCGATAAAGAACATTATGTTGGGTCTGCCGAGTCTATGCGAACTATTCGCGTGACTGATCATTAAGGAGAGGATTATGGCACATATTACATGGCCCAAAGTGGTCGCCTTGTTAGCAGCGCTGTTTCTTGCCGGTTGTGCATCTGAAAAAAATATACGCGTTGCGGATGCGAAGGTTAATCTGGTAGCAGTGGTTAATTCTGTGGGCTCCTCCTTGATTAAGAATACTGCCGATGAAATACCGAAAGATAAAGCAATTTTGGCGACCAGCTTCGTCAATATTGATGACCTACAGCGCTCCTCGACGTTTGGTCGATTGATCGGCGACAGCATCGCGGGTGATTTGGTTGGTAAGGGCTATGAGGTCATTGAAGTCAGATTGAGAAACAGCCTATTTATGCAGCCACGTATAGGTGAGTTTATGTTATCACGTGAGCTGATGAATGTAGGTGCTGCCCATGATGCACAGGCTGTATTAGTGGGTACTTATGCTGTGGGCGGTGATTATGTATATGTAAATGCTCGTCTAGTTAGTGTTGCGGATAGTCGTGTTTTATCATCTCATGACTTCCGACTGCCGTTGAATAGAGATATTCGCAAGATGCTAACTAACACGCGTTAAGTGTTAATATCTACTTATCTAAACCGGCTTTTATAGCCGGTTTTTTGTGCTCTTAACATTGTTATATCGATCTCTTAGGGTAATGATTGGGTTGTCAGGTATGCGCTTCTTTTTTTTATTTATGGTTTTGCTGCTCTCTTTTACCCGCAGCGTATGGGCTTCACCCGAAAGCACACCTAGTATTACGGACGTGCAGCTTATTTGTGGAAAAATAGGTAACAAGCTTTCAAGTGTTACTACCTCTGAATGTAACGATATATCATTTAACCAACCCCGATTCTATTCATCAGGAGGACTGCCTATTTTAGAAAAGCATTATGCTGCTACCTCTGAGGATGCACCAAGAATTTTGTTTATTGGAGGCATTCATGGCGATGAATACTCCAGTGTCAGTGTGACATTTAAGTGGTTAGGTACGTTGCACCAGCATCATAGCGGTATCTATGATTGGCATTTTATCCCATTGGCAAACCCCGATGGCTTGCTACAAAAGCGCTCTTCACGGGTAAATAAGAATAAGGTTGATTTGAACCGTAATTTTATACCTGCACCTAACTTCCCCGAGCCTTTAGCGCATTGGCGAGAGCGTGCTAAACAGCGCGCTCGCTACTATCCTGGACATGAGCCGTTAAGTGAGCCGGAAACTCGAATGATTCATCAGCTAATTGATGAGTATCGGCCAGACGTTATCATCTCAGTCCATGCTCCCCATGGCATTTTAGACTTCGACGGTAATAGCCTAAAGCCGCCCCGTAAGTTGGGGCCTTTATATCTTCGTCAGTTGGGAACGTACCCTGGGTCATTGGGTAATTATGCGTGGTTTGTTAAAGGGATACCTGTGATGACAATTGAGCTGCCTCACGCAGGGATTATGCCTACACCGCATGATGTTAATCGTATGTGGACAGACTTGGTCAGGTGGGTTGATCGAAAGGCTAAGTCACAAAGGGCCTTGGTTCTTAAAGAACCATAAGCCCTTCATTATAGCTTGCTGGAATGAATGACCGGTAAGCTATAGAGTACACCTTAGTGTTGATTTTCTTGAGCAGCTCTTTGCTGAAGCTGCTGAGCGTATAGTGCATCAAAGTTGACCGGTGCTAGCATTAATGGAGGGAAGCTTGCCTTTGTCACCATTGTATCAATTGCTTCACGAGCGTACGGGAACAGAATGCTAGGGCAGAACGCGCCTAAAGCATGACCAGATTCCTGCTCGTTCATTCCTGCAACTAAAAAGATACCGCCTTGTTGCACTTCTACAAGAAACGCTGTTTCTTCTTCGTTCTTGGCAGTAACGGTCAGTGTCAGAACAACTTCGAAGTGCTCATCACTCAGTGGTGTTGTGCGCGTGTTCATTTCCAGATTGATTTCAGGTTTCCACTCTTTAGTGAAAATTTGAGGACTGTTAGGCGTTTCCAAGGAAGCATCTTTTACATAAATACGCTGGATGGAGAACTGGGGTTGTGGCTGCTGTTGAGCCGCTTGTTCGTTATCAGGCATGGTTGATCCTTAATCTTTATTATTGAAAAGAAGTTCATCAAGCTTGCCCTGTCTTTCCAGGGCAAATAGGTCGTCGCAGCCACCCACATGAGTTTTGCCAATGAAGATTTGAGGCACGCTGGTGCGGCCTGAGAGATTGGTCATTTCAGCTCGAATCTTGGGTTTATTATCAACGTTAATCTCTTCGTAGGTGACCCCTTTATGATCCAAAAGCATTTTTGCTCTCGCGCAGAAAGGGCACCAGTCAGAACTATAGATAATAGTGCGCATGTATTAAGCCTTTTTGACGATCGGCAAGTTCTGGCCTTTCCATTCAGTTATGCCACCTTGCAAGCGCATAACGTTTTCGAAGCCCGCTGCTTTTAGTTGTTTGCTAGCGCTACCAGCCACTTGCCCAAGGTTGCAAACGACAATGACGGGACGGCTTTTGAATTTCTCAATTTCGGTGATGCGGCGAGATAAGTCTGCCACAGGGATGTGTCTAGAGCCTGTTATATATCCAGTATCCCACTCTTTTTTAGTGCGTATATCAATCAATACGGCATCTTGTTTGTTGATTAGCTGTGTGGCGATGGCAGGTGAAACCGATTTGCCTGCTCGTTGGCCTTCACTCCATATAATCAAAATTAATGTGAGTACCCATGCGGCAACCAGCATGAAATGGTTGGACGCAAATTCAATCAGTTGTTCCATTATGTTTCCTAAACCGTCATTTTGCCGTTAGTTATTAGGCAGCCACTTTTGAAGGTCAGAATTATACAATGCCCACGGCCTTCATATAAGAGGCAAAGCGCAGAAGCAGAGGCAGAAGGTTAGCCAATTGCAGGGAATCACAGTAAAATAGCTCTCTTTTTCATGGATAGGATAGGTCTTGACCTTTATGAGTAATAAACGTACCCCCAAAGCCTTGTTAATCCTTGATGGTTTTGGTGTTGAGTCTACTGCTTCCTCCGCTATTGAAGTAGCCAATACGCCAACGTGGGATGCTTTATTAAAGAATAATCCCAACTCACGTATAGCAACTTCAGGTATGGCAGTTGGTTTGCCTGAGGGGCAGATGGGGAACTCGGAAGTAGGGCACATGAATATCGGTGCGGGTCGTCCTGTCTATCAAAATTTTACGCGCATCTCCAAATCGATAGAAGATGGTGACTTCTACGAGAATGCAGTGCTTACATCGGCTATCGATAGCGCTATCAGCAATAACGGTGCTGTGCATATCTTTGGATTGTTGTCTCCGGGTGGGGTGCATAGCCACGAAGCGCATATTTTTGAGTTGCTGCGAATGGCTGCACAACGAGGTGCGTCTCAGGTGTTCTTACATGCCATCTTGGATGGTCGTGATATGCCGCCTCGTTCAGCAAAGCCATCGATTGAGAGGGCAGAAGCAGTATTTTCTGAGATAGGCGTTGGAGGCATAGCCACGGTTGTCGGGCGCTACTTTGCAATGGATAGGGATAATCGCTGGGATCGAGTGCAGTTGGCCTATGATGCGATGACTGCTGGCCAATCACCTTATCAGTGTGAGTCAGCCCTAGAAGCTTTAGAGCAAGCCTATAATCGAGATGAGAATGACGAGTTCGTACAAGCAACTGTCATCCGATCAGCAGCATTAACGAACGGCGCAATTCAAGATGGTGATGCGGTTATTTGTGCAAACTTTCGTCCTGACCGTGCCCGTGAAATTACCCGTGCTTTTGTGGAAGACTCATTTGAGGGTTTTGAGCGACAAGTGCGTCCTGCATTGGCAGGCTTTGTCATGATGACCCAGTATGCCGCGACGATTCCAGCGGCGTGTGCTTACCCGCCAGCGACAATCACCAATGACTTAGGGGAGTACTTGTCAGCACAAGGGCGCACTCAATTGCGTATCTCCGAGACGGAAAAGTATGCTCATGTGACCTTCTTCTTCAACGGTGGCCAAGAAGCGGTTTATCCTGGTGAAGACCGCATACTGATCCCCTCTCCGCAAGTGGCGACCTATGATTTAAAGCCAGAGATGAGTGCGCCAGAGATGACCGCTAAGCTGGTGGAAGCGATTAAAAGTGGCCAGTATGACTTGATTGTGTGCAACTATCCTAATGGGGATATGGTTGGGCATACGGGCGTTTTTGATGCTGCCGTCAAAGCGGTTGAAGCGGTTGATGCGAGTTTGAAAGAGGTCTTGGCGGCGATGGCGGAAGTGGGCGGTGAAACCCTGATTACGGCCGACCATGGAAATGTCGAGATGATGAAAGACCCCGAAACGGGGCAGCCTCATACAGCCCATACCAACTTCCCAGTAGCCTTAATCTACGATGGGCCAAAAAATCAGACATTAAGTCTTGAAGATGGTGCTTTGTGTGATCTCGCGCCCACGTTGCTGGCGCTGATGGACTTACCAAAACCAGATGAGATGACGGGGCATAGCCTTGCAACCTTATCTTGATTTTCTAGGGCCGCTGTTGCGGCCTTTTTTCCTTTTTTGTTTGTTCGGCTTGTTAGTTAATGGCTCAGGGGGGTGGGCGGCTGATGTGCCGGCGACACAATCACAGCTTGCAACGCTCAAGAAAAACATCAGTCATCTACAGTCTCAGTTAAAAAACGATTTAAAAAAGCAGACAAAGGCTGCATCTGCATTTGCGGATGTGGAAAAAGAGATTGGGGAGCTGGGTAAGCAAATACATCAAATTGACCAAAAGCTACTAACGCTCAAAGTGGATCTCACGGGGTTTGAAGCAGAAAAAGCGCAGCTAGAGAAGCAGTTAGCCGATAAAAAAGAACGATTAATTGAACTGGTGCGACAGCAGTATCGGTTAGGACAGCAGCCGAGGTTGCTATTACTCTTAAATCAGAGAGATCCTGAGCAGCTATCCCGCATGCTCAAGTACTATGACCGTTTTAGTGCGGCTCAGGCAGCAGAGTTACTTGAATTTCAGCAGTTATTAGCGAATTTAAAAAATACTCACCTCTCGATTGATACCACTAAGCAAGCCATGCTTGATCAAAAGGTGCAATTAGATAAGCAATTGTCTGACTTGCAAAAAGTAAGACAGAATAGAGAGCGCGCGTTATTAACGCTTAATAAGCAGATTAAGAAAGATAAAAGCCGTCTGAGTCAGCTGAAAGCCAATCGCGCCCGCTTGGAAAAAGTGTTAAAAGAGGTAGAAAAGTCCGTATCGATTGCCAACCTGACACAAAATAACCAGAAGTTTAGAGCCCTAAAAGGTAAGCTTAAAGCGCCTGCCAAGGGTAAAACTCGTCGTCGTTTTGGTCATGTTCAGGATAACATTCGTTATGATGGACTGCTGATTTCCGGGAAGACAGGAGATCGTATAGACGCTGTGCATCACGGACGAGTGGTTTTCTCGGATTGGTTAAGAGGATACGGCCTTTTGACGATAGTTGATCATGGTGATGGTTATATGACGCTCTATGGGCATAATGATGCGTTATTGAAAGAAACGGGCGATTGGGTCGCGCAGGGTGAACAAATTGCTACATTAGGAAATAGTGGTGGATATGCTGAACCGGGGCTCTATTTTGCGATCCGATATAAAGGTAAGGCTATCAACCCGGCTTCATGGCTGTCGAACCGGTAATGTAAAAAGGATGTGTAATGGGCAAGCGATTGAGGGTTAATGATGAAGGCTAAAATAAAACTGTCGCTAGCGATATTGGGTATGAGCTTATCTATTCATGCCGCAGCGGCAGAGACTGTGAAGGATGATTCGGTTCAGTCCTTGCCCTTAGCGGAATTACGTCGCTTTAGCGAAGTATTTGATCGCATAAAAAGTGCGTATGTAGAACCAGTTGATGATGCGAAAGTACTGGAAGATGCCATTCGCGGTATGATTGCTGGGCTTGATCCCCACTCCTCTTACTTGGAGCCTGACGCCTTTGAGGAGCTGCAAGAGCACACTTCAGGCGAGTTTGGTGGTGTGGGCATTGAAATTAGCCAAGACGATGGCTTTATTCGAGTTATTGCCCCGATCGATGATACGCCAGCCGAAAAGGCGGGCATTAAGTCGGGTGATCTGATAACGCGACTCGACGGTGAACCGATTCAAAATATGGGGATTGATGAAGCGATCAACCGTATGAGAGGGGAGCCAGGCACTAGTATTGTGCTGACGATTGTTCGTAAAGGAGAAGATAAACCCAGAGAGATTAAGGTAGTCCGCGCTATTATTCATGTTGCTAGTGTAAAACAGCGGATGCTCGGAGAGGACTTTGGTTATTTACGTATTACCCAATTCCAGAGCAATACCGGTGCAGACTTGAAAAAGGCGGTGGCTAAGCTTGAAACTAATCAGGCTCTTAAAGGCTTGGTCTTGGATCTGCGCAATAACCCCGGAGGGGTTTTGCAGGCTGCAGTGGATGTGGTCGATGCCTTTATATCAGAAGGTAAGATCGTTTATACCGAAGGTCGTCTAAAGAGCGCAGATACCTCATTTATGGCCTCAGAAGATACGGTGATTGGTGATATTCCTGTGGTGGTTTTGATTAATGGTGGATCGGCTTCTGCTTCAGAGATTGTTGCTGGGGCGCTACAAGATCATAAACGTGCTGTCATTATGGGTACGGGAAGTTTTGGCAAAGGCTCTGTACAAACTATTTTACCTTTAGCAGAAAAAAGAGCCTTAAAGCTTACAACTGCGCGCTATTTCACCCCGAGCGGGCGCTCTATCCAAGCTCAAGGCATTTTGCCTGATGTTGTCGTGGAGGAAGCAGAGCTGAAGCGTGTCGAGTCTCAGGCGTTTTTAAAGGAGAAGGACTTGTCCAGACATTTATTCAATGGACAAACCGACGAAGAAGCAGATCAGGCGCTGATTGATGCAACTAAAGGCTTGTCGCAGAGGGATTATCAGTTGTATGAGGCTCTGAACTTACTCAAAGCTCTGACAATCGTGGGCAGGGTTAGCCAATCCTAATGAAGCGTGACGGCGTGTTTTGTTGGTTGATGGTCGCATGGCTAATGTTTTACTCATTTGGGGAGGTTGCGGCTGACGAAGCACCTCGCTTAGTCATTGTTATTGATGATATGGGTAATAATTTACAGCAAGGCCAAGCTGCTTTAGCTTTATCTGGGCCTGTGACTTATGCTGTTTTGCCTCATACTGCTCATGCAGAACAGTTAGCCAGAGAAGCGAATCAATTTGGTAAAGAGGTAATGCTTCACGCGCCGATGGCTAATACGCTGCACTTGAAACTAGGCCCTGGTGCATTACTGCCCTCCTACAGTGAAGCCCAGTTCAAGAAAGTTTTGAATGAAAGCCTTGATGCTGTTCCTCATGTGGTTGGGTTGAATAATCATATGGGAAGTTTGTTAACGCAGCAGAAGGTGCCGATGCGCTGGGTGATGGATGTTGCTAAAGAGCGGGGTGTATTTTTTCTGGATAGCAAAACGACGCCCTCCAGTGTTGCGTGGGATATAGCAAAGCAGGCAGGAGTCCCCGCACTGAAGCGGGATATCTTTCTGGACCACTTTCAAACCCGTGAATTCCTAAGTCAGCAGTTCTTGCGCGCAGTGAATATTGCAAGGCAGCATGGTTATGCTGTTGTGATTGGTCACCCTTATCCTGTTACCACTGAATTCTTGCAGGATGCTATTCCAGCACTTGATGAGGCGGGGGTGCAATTAGTATCCGCCTCAGCGCTATTAATGTTGCAAGAGCAGCGTCGTTTATTGCGTGCAAAAGCGCGCAAACATCATGAGCTATTATCCCACTGTGATTATTCAGAAGGTCACGATTGTCAGTAGTTCGGGGGGGGGTAGAATGAAGAGCTGGGAGCTAACTCCCAGCTTAAGTGTGTGCCTCAAGCTTTAGGTCAGCGGCCTGAACACCCCAGCCGCTAGGCGTTGCCATTGGTCATTCCAGTTTTCGGTGGGACGCTTTTGGAATTCGCTGCGAACAAACTGTCTAATTCGGCCCTCAACCACGGCTGTCATCAGATTGGCGCTAATGCCCACGGTTGTTAAGGTTCTGAGCCCCTCTCTTGCTTCTGCTTCGCGCAATACTTGTTTTAGTTGGGTTTCTACCCGCTCAAATAGTTGATGGATTCTGCCGCGTAAACGGTCGGTTTCGCCCGATAGGGCGTCACCTGTCAGAATGCGTGCCATGCCGGGATTACGTTCTACAAACGCTAGAATGAGTGTGAGTATTTGCTCACATTGGCGTGTGGCTGGGCTATCTGAGTGAGTAATCAAGGTGACACGAGAGAAAAGTGTCTCTTCGATAAAACCGATCAGCCCTTCGAACATACGTGCTTTGCTAGGGAAATGGCGGTATAGCGCAGCTTCAGATACACCGACCTCTTTCGCCAGTGCCGCTGTTGTAATACGCTGTCCTGGGTTACCTTCTAGCATTCTTGCCAGTGCTTGTAAGATCTGTTCTCGACGGGATAGTTTGTTTTCGCTCATGACTGCCCTGTTATAACGTGTGGTTAGTAATGAGTGTACCAACCCCTTCATCGGTGAATATTTCTAGCAGACAGGAGTGTTCCACGCGGCCATCGATGATATGCGCACTTACGACGCCACTTTTAACCGCACTCAGTGCGCAGTCAATCTTGGGTAGCATGCCACCGTAGATTGTGCCATCTTCAATTAAGGCATCCACTTGCTCGGTTGATAAACCGGTTAATACATTCCCCTCTTTGTCCATCAAGCCTGCAATGTTGGTTAACAGAATGAGCTTTTCAGCTTGGAGTACTTCTGCAACTTTACCTGCTACCAAATCAGCGTTGATATTGTAAGATGCACCATCTGGGCCTACACCAATAGGTGCAATGACTGGGATAAAGTCAGAGTCGGCCAGCATATTTAGCACAGCGGTATTAACGTGCTCCACTTCACCAACATGGCCTATATCGATAATTTCAGGCGCTTCCATTTCGGGGGTTTTGTGTTTAACTCTGAGTTTGCGCGCACCTAATAGGTGGCCATCTTTACCTGTTAAGCCGATTGCTTTGCCGCCGTTACTGTTGATTAGCCCTACAATCTCTTTATTCACCATGCCGCCGAGCACCATTTCAACCACATCCATGGTTTTAGAGTCAGTCACGCGCATGCCATTAATAAAATGAGATTCAATATTAAGCTTGTTGAGTAGGTCGCCAATTTGCGGGCCGCCCCCATGAACGACAATGGGGTTCAGTCCAATCAATTTCATCATGACGATATCCCGAGCGAAGCTGTTTTTTAGCTTTTCATCGGTCATCGCATTTCCGCCATATTTGATAACGATTGTCTTACCGACAAAACGCTGAATATAAGGCACCGCTTCACTTAACACTTCGGCGGTGGTCATCGCCTGTTTTCTATTTAAAGGCATTTTTTGGTTTCTCCAAAAACTTATTCATCGGGGATGATCAACGTAGGATCAATCTCCAGTAATCGAGTTTGAAATTGCTGACGAATACGTGCCAGTGCTGTTGCACTTGTCGCTTCAAAGCGTAAAACTAAGACCGGTGTTGTGTTTGAGGCTCTGACTAGCCCCCAGCCATCTGGATAATCAACCCGCAGCCCATCAATTTGGCTTACTTCCCCTTCAGGGTAACTTTGCTGTTGCAGTTGTGAGATTAGGTCGAATTTGGCTTCATCGTTAACGTCAATATTGAGTTCAGGCGTGCTTATGTTAATGGGGTAGTGGCTAAACATGTCATCCAGCGAGCGGCTGGTGTTTGCGAGTATCTCCAGCAGTCGTGCCGCACTATAGAGGCCATCGTCGAAACCAAACCAGCGCTCCTTAAAAAAGATATGTCCGCTCATCTCACCCGCAAGTAGTGCGCCCGTGCTCTTCATCTTACGCTTGATGAGAGAGTGGCCGGTCTTCCACATAGTGGGCTTGCCACCTTTAGAGAGGATCGTCTCATGAAGTAATCGTGAGCATTTGACATCATATATAATTTCACAACCAGGGTTGCGTTGCAGAACATCTTCCGCGAATAGCATCATCAACCTGTCTGGGTAAATTACATCCCCGCTTGCGGTGACAACTCCGACTCGGTCTCCATCGCCGTCAAACGCAAGGCCTATATCAGCGCCGTAGTTTTGTACCGTTGTAATACAATCACGTAAGTTCTTCAACTTCCCAGGGTCTGGGTGATGGTTGGGAAAGTTACCATCGACTTCGCAATATAAGGGTATGACTTCACACCCTAGTTGCTCCAGTAATACGGGGGCGATATTGCCTGCGATCCCATTGCCGCAGTCCACTACAATTTTTAGTCTGCGACCCAGTTGAATATCATCTTGAATGCGCTTTCGGTAACGTGTGCTCACATCTGCGCGTGACAGTGTACCATCACCTTGCGAGTAGTCTTGCAGCAACATTCGATGTTTGAGTGCTTGTATTTCACTCTCTGCCAAAGTGTTTCCGGCCATGACCATCTTAAAGCCATTATAGTTGGCTGGATTATGGCTGCCTGTGATCATGATCCCTGTTTGGCTATCGGTATGATAGGTTGCAAAGTAGAGAACGGGGGTTGGAACGTAGCCGATATCCTGAACATCCACGCCACCTTGGAGTAAGCCTTGTATCAGTTTTTCCTTCATTGATGGGCTGGACAGACGACCGTCGGCCGCGACCGTAACTTGACTTAAGTTGTTAGCTAAAGCCTCAGCCGCAAACGCTCGACCGAGGTGGTATGCCGCCTCAAAGGTCAGTGCTTCGCCAACAATGCCTCGAATGTCATAAGCCCTAAACAGGGTGTGATCTAGGTTGGATAGTGGCATTTCCACGTCATCGAGTCCTTTAGGAAATTAAGAGCGTCCGGATGATCCAAAACCACCGTCACCTCGTTCTGAATCAGAAAACTGGTCGACGATTTCAAAGTCACCTTGCACGACGGGTACTAATACCATTTGAGCGATACGCTCGCCGGGCGCAATGGTGAAGGTCGTATTGCCTCGGTTCCAGCAAGAAACGAACAGTTGCCCTTGGTAGTCCGAGTCAATTAGCCCAACGAGATTGCCGAGCACAATGCCGTGTTTGTGGCCCAGACCTGAACGCGGCAGAATTACAGCGCATAGCGAAGGGTCTTCTATATGGATGGCGATCCCTGTTGGAATTAGCTCTGTTTGGCCTGGTGCTAGTGTCAAATCGTTTTCAAGACACGCACGAAGGTCCATGCCTGCTGAGCCTGGGGTTGCATAAGCGGGTAGGGGAAAACTGTCGCCAATGCGAGGATCGAGAATTTTTACCTGTATTTTTTTCATTTTGATGTCTTATAGTGTTTAGCAATCTGTTCAATCAGCTGTACAGCAAGTTGACGTTTGCTTGTTTGAGGAATGCTGGTTTGCTGGTCAGCGGTTACCAAGGTTACAGCGTTTTCATCACTATTAAAGCCAATGCCTGCTTGAGACACATCATTGGCGACGATCATATCCAACCCTTTTTTGGCGAGTTTTCCTCGGGCGTAGCTGATAACATCTCGCGTTTCTGCGGCAAAGCCGACAGTAAAAGGCTTGTTTGAAAGTGAGGCAACTGTTGCTACGATATCTGGGTTTTTTACCAGATGTAGTTCCATAATCTCCTCATTGCCTTTTTTGATTTTATGCTCAGCAATAGCGGTTGGTCGATAATCAGCAACCGCGGCGCAGGCAATGAAAATATCACAGTCATCTATATTTGCTAATGAGGCGCTGAGCATCTCTTCCGCAGTGGTTACTGAGATGCGTTTAACGTGGTCGGGCTGGGCTAAGTTGACTGGGCCACTGATCAGGGTAACGGCTGCTCCTGCATCGGTCGCTGCTTGTGCTAGCGCATATCCCATTTTGCCTGAGCTATGGTTGGATATATAGCGAACAGGGTCTAAGGGCTCTTGTGTTGGCCCCGCGGTAATGTGTACGCGAAGCCCTGCTAATGTACCTGTATCAAAACAATTGCTAACAGCATCCAGAATCTCTAGAGGCTCGATCATTCGCCCAGGGCCTGTATCTCCACAGGCTTGCTCGCCAACACTGGGCCCCCACAGTGTTATACCCTGCTGTCGCAAAGCCTCAGCATTTTGCTGGGTTTGTGGCGCACGCCACATCGCTTGGTTCATCGCTGGGGCTAAGCAGATGGGGGCATCCGTTGCTAAACAGACCGTTGTTAATAGGTCATTCCCCATGCCATTGGCCAAGCGAGCCATGAAGTCTGCACTGGCAGGGGCGATAACAATAAGATCTGCCCATTTCGCTAGCTCGATATGGCCCATGCCTGCTTCCGCTTCAGGATCAAGTAGGTGAAGGTGTACGGGGTGCCCAGAGAGTGCTTGCAACGTTAACGGTGTAATAAACTCCGTAGCGGCAGGTGTCATAACGACACGAACATCTGCGTCTGCGCCTTTTAATAAACGCGTAAGTTCAGCGCTTTTGTAGGCAGCGATTCCGCCCGTAATTCCTAAAATAATCTGTTTGTTAGTAAGTCTATGCATACCTTGGGGCGCCTGTTAATACGCTGTTCCGTCAAAGGTGTGTAAGATAGCATTTCGAAGGATTCTTGCGTAGACCTCCTTCTGGATTATCTTAACAACACAGGGAAAAGTGGATGGCAATTACAGATTGGCCAGCGCATGAGCGGCCTCGTGAAAAACTGTTACTTCAAGGGCCGGTGACGCTTTCTGATGCGGAACTATTAGCGATTTTTTTACGTACAGGCATTAAAGGTGTCAGTGCTGTGGACTTGGCGCGTAATTTACTCAATCGGTTTGGAGGTTTACGGCAGTTGCTGGAAAGTTCTCAAGAGGCGTTTTGTGAGGCCCCCGGCTTAGGTTCGGCAAAATATGCCCAGTTGCAGGCGGTCTTGGAGATGAGTCGTCGCCATCTGTTAGCGACCATCGAACGGGGTGATTTAATGGATAGCCCTCAAGCGGTCCGGCATTACTTACAAGCACAACTGCGCCATTATCAGCAAGAAGTGTTTGCATGTCTCTTTCTTGATAACAAACATCGTGTTATTCGTTTTGAAACACTTTTTTTTGGCACGATAGATGCCGCGAGCGTTTATCCTCGTGAGGTGGTTAAAAAGGCGCTCTCTCTTAATGCTGCTGCATTAATACTGGCTCATAATCACCCCTCTGGTGTTGCAGAGCCCTCAATGGCAGATCAGCAGATAACGCAGCGATTGGTTTCGGCTTGTCAACTGGTGGATGTGCGTATTTTAGACCATATGATTGTGGGAGATTCCGAAGTGGTTTCCTTTGCGGAGAGGGGATTAATTTAACGAAAAGCTAGCATCTATTGTTGGTTTTCTATACAATGCGCGCCTCTCATTTATGACTGGTACGGGAAATTGTTCGGTGTATTGGACGCTCCGCCTGAGGCTACGAGGTAAATTAGGTAGCCGATAGACATCCGATGAGAGTTATTATTGATCTATTTTTGAGGTTTTAAGCATGGCTAAAGTTTGTGTTGTTACTGGCAAGCGCCCAGTAACCGGAAACAATGTTTCCCACTCGCAGCGTAAAACGCGTCGTCGTTTCCTGCCTAACTTGCACTGGCACCGTTTTTGGGTCGAGAGCGAGAACAAGTTCGTACGTCTACGTGTATCTTCTAAAGGTATGCGTATTATTGATAAAAAAGGCATCGACACAGTTCTGGCTGAACTTCGTGCTCGTGGCGAAAAAGTATAAGGAGCTAGACGATGGCAGCTAAAGGTAATCGTGAAAAGATCCGTCTGGTTTCTTCTGCAGGCACTGGTCATTTTTACACCACTGACAAAAACAAGCGTAACATGCCTGAAAAATTTGAGATCAAAAAGTTTGATCCTGTAATTCGCCAGCACGTTATGTATAAAGAAGCTAAAATCAAATAAGATGTTTGCTTCTTAAAAAGCCCGGCTAGTCCGGGTTTTTTTGTGCTCGTAAAATCTCTTCTCTGAGTAGTTTGGATAAATGAAGCAGTGCATTCATTTGAAGATCTGTTTGCGTGAAGCTACTAAAATTCAGTCGTATGCAGTGGCGAAACTGCCCTTCTGTACCAAACAAACTCCCGGGTGTAATGCTGATCTGAGAGGATTTAGCTTGATTAAAGACACGATCTCCTGAACAGCCTAATGGAAGCGAGATCCAGCAGAGAAAACCCGCGTCAGGTGATGTTACTTCTGCTTCGGAAGGGAAGATATTGCGTAATACTTCTATAAATGCAACTTTTCTTTGCTTGTAACGGCTTTGAATCTGTCTGATGTGCCTTTCGTAATCGGGGGAGGACATCCAAAGTGCAGCTGCTTGTTGAAGTAAACCTGAGGTGGCTAGTGTTGTAACATATTTTAAGTAGTTGATTTGGTCGAATAGCGCTCCGGCGGCTATCCAGCCGATACGAATATCTGGATCTAAGACTTTTGATAACCCACTGCAGAGCAGGACGCGCCCTTGCGTGTCCAGTGCTTTGAGCGTTTGCTTGCGTTGGGATGTCGGAATTAAGCTTCCAAAAACATCATCTTCAATAATATAGAACTGATGCAGGTTTGATAGATGTAATAATTTACGTTGGCTCTGCTCTGGCATAATAAAGCCTAGGGGGTTGTTGGCTTGTGGGTTTAGTAGAACGACTTTAACCGGCCACTGTTGCAGTATCTGTTCGAGTTGTGCTATTTGAATTCCGCTATTAGTTGAGGAAGGTAGCTCAATCACTCGTAATCCTAATGCTTCGATACATTGTAAAATACCGTAAAAACAGGGCGACTCAACAAGCACTATATCGCCTGTAGAGGTAAGGCTTCTCAGGGCTAACGAAATGGCTTCTTGTGCACCATTGGTGATGATGATTTCTTCGGGATCAAGCTCCGCAAAGCCAGAATGTGTTTTTCTGGCAATCTGTTGGCGTAATAATTGATTGCCTGGAGGCGATTGGTAATGCGTATAAGTTGCCGGGGATGTCAACTCCTTACGAGTCAGGCGATTAAGCTGCTTATAAAATGCTGTCCTACCTTTGAATGCGGTTTCGGGGTTGGCGCTACCAAAGGCAACGTTAGCCGCTTTTTGTGCTGGGCCGATAATGTCAAGCGCTGTAGCACCAAGTACCACCCGACGGGGTGAGGGTGGTTTGTCTACATGGGGTGTGCTGGAGACGATAAACCCTTTTCTGGGATAGGCGTTTATCAGCCCTTCGGATTCTAGTGCTTGATAGGCGCGAATTACACTGTTCTTACTTGTGCCAAGGGTGTCGCAGAGTTGCCTGACAGAAGGAGCCCTGTCACCATGCCTGAGTGCGCCTGCTGCAATCTGATCTTTAATGTAGATGATAATCTGCTCGTAGACTTTCATGGGTACAGTTTCTATTTTATTTACTCATAAGTAAGATGATAAATGAACTGTACCCTAAAAAAAGCAGTGTTGTTGTCTCTTTTTACCCCAATAGAGCTGGGTTAAGCTGTGGATACTTTGTAGAGAGTATTCAGTATGTCTAGTTTACGCGCCAAGTTTATTCCATTGATTCCTTTCATCTTTGTTTTGCTATGGAGTACCGGTTTTATTGGTGCCAAGTATGGGCTGCCTTATATAGAGCCTTTTTACATGTTGTTTATTCGCATGTTGATGACCCTTGGTGTTTTTCTCTGTTTGATATTTATTTTAAAGTCTCATTGGCCAACAGGGCGGCAAGGCCTGCATCAGATGGTGACAGGCTCTCTTGTACATGCAGCGTATCTAGGGGGGGTGTTTGCGGCAATTAAGTGGGATATGCCAGCGGGTGTGGTGGCGATTGTCGTAGGGCTGCAGCCTATATTGACGGCGCTAATTGGTCGGTTTTGGTTGCAACAACCGCTCAGTCGCATACAGGGAGTCGGTCTTGTTTTTGGATTGATTGGTGTCTCTGTGGTACTGACGGGTGGGAAAGAGCTAAGTACGTTGTCGTTTCATCCGATGGCGGTTGTGGCTGCGATTGTTGCTCTTTTGGGGATATCTATTGGCACCCTCTATCAGAAACGATTTGGTGGCGGTGTTGATCTTATGACAGGTTCTTTTTATCAGTATTTGGCGACGGCTCTGTGGATGGGAATGTTAGCTTTTACAACTGAAACGCGGGAAGTTGTGATCTCAGTCGAATTAATACTGGCTTTGGGATGGTTGGTGTTTGGCCTCTCTGTATCTGCTATCCTATTGCTAATGTATATGATCAGGGAAGGTGAGGCTGCTAGAGTGGCCAGCTATTTTTATTTGGTACCCCCTGTGACAGTGTTGGAGGCGTGGTTGCTCTTTGATGAGTCCCTCAGTCTCTATTCGCTACTAGGTATTATGATTACTGTGCTGGGTGTTTATTTAGTCTTAAGACCGTCGTCCCGCTCGGTATAAGTGCAATTAGAGGTTATGTTTGCCTGAGTTACCTGAAGTAGAAACCACGCGTAGTGGAATAGCGCCTTATGTTGCTCAACAGATTATTACTGGATGGGATATCCGGCAACCACAGCTTCGTTGGGCTGTGCCCGTGGAGTCGTTACAGGATATCGTCGGAGAGGTTATCACCTCCGTAGGACGGCGAGGCAAGTACTTGATGCTGAACACACCTAAAGGGTGTGTACTTGTACATTTAGGCATGTCTGGTAGCTTGCGTGTCATATCCGATGGCCGAGAGCCTGGTAAGCATGATCACGTAGATTTGTTACTCCGCGATGGCGTATGTTTGCGATTAACCGACCCACGTCGTTTTGGCGCGGTGTTGTGGCAACCGTCGGGCGAGACGCATCCTTTACTTGCTCATTTGGGGCCGGAGCCTCTGAGCGAGGCATTCAACCCCGAGTACCTTTCAAGTCAAGCTAAAAATCGCTCGGTGGCTATTAAACAGTTTATTATGAATAGTCGCGTTGTTGTTGGTGTGGGGAATATCTACGCTAATGAAGCTTTATTTGCTGCTGGTATCGATCCGCGTAGAGCCGCTGGCAAGATATCTTCAGCTCGAATTGCTACACTTGTCTGTGAGATCAAAAAAGTGCTGTCTCGGGCGATAGAGCAGGGAGGTACGACGCTAAAAGATTTCGTGGATTCTCAAGGTAAGCCGGGTTATTTCCAGCAATCCTTAAATGTTTATGGCTGTGGTGGGGCCCCCTGCCCACAGTGTGGGAAGCGCTTGAAAGAGGTACGTTTGGGGCAGCGTAGTACGGTCTTCTGTAGTTTTTGTCAGCGATAGGTCCCTTATGTCCGCATCTGATCCATCTGTTTCATCTTCCTTTGGTAGTGAGTGCCCTATTCAGCACCGTAGTCGCTTACGAGAAAAGCTAGGAATTAAGAACTATCTTTCTCAACGAGAAGTGTTTAATTTAGGCAGTTGTCCAGTTCACTGTGAGCTTTATGAAGCGGCAGACATTCAATCTCCATTGGTTATTTTCTTACCCGGCATTGGTACCTACGTTGAGCTTTATGCTGAGCTATTAGCTAAATTGGCGTCTCAAGGTATTCACGCTATTGGTTTAGATTACCCGGGGCATGGGTACTCTGGAGGTAGTCGGGGACGCTATAGTGTCAATGATGTGAAGGAGTCTGTGAGCCTCTTGATAGATTATCTAAAAGAGCGTTTCACGGGTGATATTTTTATCTATGGCTATTCGATTGGCTCCTTATTATCGGTTGCTTGCGCTGAATCGGATGAACGAATTGAAGGCGTTGTGTGTGGGACACTCTTGGTTCCAGAGATTGCGCCTGACTTTGTACATATGTTGGGCTGGCAGTGGACATGGGGTATTGCTCAACTTGTTCCGGGTTTAAAGCTTCCCTTGAAGTCTTTAATTGATTATGAGCAACTACTTGCGGGGCATCCCGCAGCGAAAGAGATCAATCATGACCCGCTTATCGTATTTGACTATCCTTTGGCGACATTATCTAGCTTGTTCTCTTGTCGGTTAGGTATCAGTCAGCGCTGTTACCCCTTTAGTTTAACCGTATTGCACGGTGATAGAGATGAAGTGTTGTCCTACGTATACAGTGAGCGGTTGGTTAAGTCCTTGGAGCATCCGTTACGCTTGGTCAGATTGCCAGGTGGGCATATGTTGCCTTGGGATAACCCTGATAGCGTGGTCAAAGAGATCGTTAATGTGGCTTTGCCGTCAAAAGCTTATTAGCGTCATAAACTCTTAAAGTGGATGTAACAAAAATGTCACCTTGGAGCTGAGATAATAGCGCATCACTCTTGCATAGGAGGCCGTGATGCGATCACTTCAGGCGCTTCATTCTCTGGATACAATAGCGTTCCATTGGTTTCAGGCCTATCGCAATATGCATTCGGGTGTTGCGTATTTCAGTCGTTGTGTCTCCCGTTTAGGTGACGGCTTCGCCTATGCTATGACAGGCTTGTTACTCGCTGTCTTTGAGCCGAATAACGGTTCATTATTTTTACAAACAGGCTTGATCGTTTATCTGCTAGAGCTTCCTCTTTATCTATTGTTAAAAAATACTATAAAGCGTTGTCGTCCAAGCGAATTGGCTGGAGTTAATGCGCTGATTCAGCCTTCCGATAAATTTAGTTTCCCTTCAGGGCATTCAGCAGCAGCGTTTGTTTTTGCAACCTTAGTCGTTCATTTTTATCCGCAGCTTTTCTTGCTGGCTTATTTGATAGCCGCATTGATTGGTTTATCGAGGGTGATATTGGGAGTGCATTATCCCTCGGATATTGTCGCAGGAGCTGCGCTTGGCATTGTGTGTGCTGAAGTTATGTTTCAGTTGCTTGAGGTTGGCTTATGAGGGTGCTGTACGGCGTTCAAGCAACAGGTAATGGGCATATTACACGTGCACGAGTTATGGCTCCCGCACTAGAGAAGGCCGGTGTAGAGGTAGATTACTTGTTTAGCGGACGACCTGCTGAAAAGTTGTTTGATATGGAACCTTTTAAAGCGTTTCAGGTAAGACGTGGTTTAACTTTTTGCATGGGTGAAGGAGCGAAGGTTCAGCTCATGAAAACGCTGATGCAAAATAGTCTATGGGAGCTGCTTCAGGATGCGCGCTCATTGGAGTTGGATGCATATGATTTGGTGCTATCTGACTTTGAGCCTGTCACCGCATGGGCCGCAAAGCTTCAGAAAAAGCCAAGCGTAGGATTAGCTCATCAGTATGCATTTATGCATAGTTTGCCGGATCGTTATCGGTCTAAATTATTAAAACCGGGTGTGAAATTATTTGCACCTGTTGAGAAAGCGGTTGGGGTGCATTGGGATCACTTTGGGGGGGCTATCGTCCCTCCTTTGATACAGCCCCCTCGTTTCGAACCGACGGATGAACACAATCTAGTCCTAGTTTATATGCCTCATGAGCGAGACGAAACTTTGTACTACTGGTTTAGTGGCTTTCCTGATTATCAATTTCATGTATATGCCGATGTCAGCAAACCAAACGTCAAAAATAATGTTCATTTCTTGCCTCTGAGCAGAGAGGGTTTTGAAAGGGATTTGGCTGCGTGTTCGGGTGTTATTACAAACTGTGGATTTGGTTTGGCCAGTGAAACGATGCAGTATGGTAAGAAATTACTCAGTAAGCCCATGAAGGGACAAACTGAGCAGGCATCTAATGCATGCATTTTACGGTCTTTAGGCTTGGCAACTATTATCAAAGAGCTAGATGCGGAGGTTATCAGTGAATGGCTGAGTGCTTCACATCCTGAACCACGTCGCTTTCCGGATGTGGCTACTTATCTATCTGATTGGATTGCAGGTGGGTGTATCAAACCTATTGATGCTATGGTTAATGATGTGTGGGGATAACAATTACAATTACATTGTGGTGTTTTAAACCCATTCGCCGCATATTTATTGTGTGATTGGATAGTCGCAGGGGTTGTATCTTACATGTAATAGAAGAGCGAAGGCTTTATATTCCTTTATAAAGCCTCCAGCCATGGCATCCATTTTCCTTGCGGTTTAGTGTGTCCTTCCGAGCTTCCGTTTGTCCCTTCCGCTTGTCTTGGCCGTCCTTGAATTCGTTCCTTGAACAGGAGATCCACACTGCTTATTATGGCGACTCTGGCTTTTTTTGATATAGGAAAAAGTCCTATTTTTATAGGGCTATTGTTGAATATTTGCTCATGATTTCTTACGGATTATTCATGGACAGGTCTAATAATTAACCTTACACTGTTGTAAATCTTGTCGGGGTGCCTAATTGGGCTGAGATTAAACCCGCTGAACCTGATCCAGTTAACACTGGCGTAGGAATCGAGATGTCACACCTTATAGATTATTGGCAAACTCCTTCTGTTGTCCTTACGGTCGCTGGCTCAGATAGTTCAGCGGGCGCTGGCATTCAAGCAGACCTAAAAACCATCTCGGCATTGCGTGCTTATGGCACTACGGTTATCACCACCTTGACGGCACAGAATACCTGTGGAGTTCAAGCGTCTTATCCTATTCCTGCTGAACAAGTAACTGCTCAACTTACTGCCATATTAGATGATATGCCTGTGCGTGCCATTAAGCTGGGTGCGCTAGGATCGGGTGAAAATGTTGCTGCAATTATCGAGACCTTAAATAAGTACCAGCCTATCCCTTTGGTTATTGATCCTGTTATAACCTCCAGCAGTGGTGCTCGGCTGTTGGATTCAGAAGGTGAAAGCTTGCTGAAAAGCGCATTGTTGCCGCGCTGTCGCATTGTCACTCCCAATATCCCTGAAGCTGCTTCCCTTGCCCAACGCGTAGTACCGAATACGCTAGCAGGCATGTATGAGCTACTTAATCCATTACATGATTTGGGGATTGAATGGGTACTGCTCAAAGGGGGGCATTTATCTTCCCAATACGAAGCGATAGATCTTCTATCAAACGGTATGGACGTCATTGAACTGAGATCTGCTCGAACACATACAAAAAATACGCACGGGACAGGATGTACGTTGTCATCAGCCGTAGCTGTGGGAATTGGGCAAGGGTTGACAGTACCTCAAGCGGTGAGGTTTGCCAAAGATTATATATCGTCGGCTATTTTAGCTGCCGATCAGCTTCAAGTGGGGCAAGGTTCTGGGCCTTTGCATCACTTTTCACTCCTTTGGGATTCCTTTGATAGAAATAATATTAAGTAGGTAAGTTATGTCTGATAACACAATGTTGAGTCAAAGCGCCGTTGTGGACCAAGCGTCCGTCCAGCCCTTTCCTAAATCGCGTAAGGTTTACATCGAAGGAAGCCGCCCGGATATCCGAGTACCTATGCGAGAAATTGCTCTAGATGACACACCAACCGCCATGGGCGGAGAAGCAAACGCACCACTTTATGTTTATGATACGTCCGGCCCTTATACTGACCCAGACGTAGTAATTGACGTTCGAAAAGGGCTAGCACCACTGCGCAGTGCTTGGATTGATGAGCGAGGTGATACAGAACAGCTTAGTCGTCTCTCTTCAGAATATGGTCGCGCACGTGAGGCTGACTTGCGTTTGGATGAGCTGCGCTTTGAGCTGACGCGTAAGCCGAGACGCGCAACAGAGGGAAAGAACGTCACCCAGCTGCATTATGCCCGTCAGGGGATAATTACTCCGGAGATGGAGTATATCGCTATTCGTGAAAATATGAAGCTTGCTAAAGCGCAGGCTGAAGGCCATCTCGTCGCGCAGCAGCATCCAGGTCATAGCTTTGGTGCACGCTTGCCCAATGAAATAACGGCGGAATTCGTGCGACAGGAAGTTGCCGAGGGGCGAGCTATTATCCCCTGTAATATCAATCACCCTGAATTAGAGCCCATGATTATTGGTCGTAATTTTTTGGTGAAAATTAATGGCAATATTGGTAATTCTGCGCTGACCTCTTCCATTGAGGATGAGGTTGAGAAGATGACGTGGGGTACACGCTGGGGGGCCGATACGATTATGGATTTGTCGACTGGCAAAAATATTCATGAAACTCGCGAATGGATACTACGTAACTCACCCGTTCCTATCGGTACAGTACCTATTTATCAAGCATTGGAGAAAGTAAATGGTGTTGCCGAGGATCTAAACTGGGAAGTCTTCCGAGATACCTTGATCGAGCAAGCAGAGCAAGGAGTGGACTACTTTACCATCCATGCTGGTGTATTGTTGCGGTATGTTCCGATGACGGCAAAGCGCATGACCGGTATTGTGTCCCGAGGGGGCTCTATCATGGCTAAATGGTGCCTTGCTCACCATGAAGAGAACTTCCTTTATACGCATTTCGAAGAGATCTGTGAAATTTGTAAAGCTTATGATGTTTCCTTCTCGCTGGGCGATGGTTTGCGCCCCGGATCGATATATGATGCGAATGATGAGGCTCAGTTTGCAGAACTGGAAACCTTAGGTGAGTTGACTAAAATCGCATGGAAACATGATGTCCAAGTCATGATCGAGGGGCCGGGGCATGTACCGATGCATATGATCAAAGAGAACATGGATAAACAGTTGCAGGAATGCCATGAAGCACCGTTCTATACGTTAGGACCTTTGACAACGGATATCGCACCCGGATACGACCACATTACTTCCGGTATTGGTGCTGCAATGATTGGTTGGTATGGCTGTGCCATGTTGTGTTATGTGACACCAAAAGAACACTTAGGTCTGCCCAATAAGGATGATGTAAAGACAGGTATTATCACCTATAAGATTGCTGCTCATGCGGCGGATTTAGCGAAAGGGCATCCAGGTGCCCAAATTCGAGATAATGCAATGTCAAAAGCACGTTTCGAGTTTCGTTGGGAGGATCAATTTAATATTGGTTTGGATCCTGATACGGCCCGTGCTTATCATGACGAAACGCTTCCTAAAGAGTCTGCAAAGGTCGCTCATTTTTGCTCTATGTGTGGGCCTAAGTTCTGTTCTATGAAGATTTCTCAAGAGGTGCGTAACTTAGATGAAACCCAAGTGGCAGCAATGACTGCACAAGTCGAGCAGGGCATGGAAGAGAAGTCTGCCGAGTTTAAGGCAAGCGGTGCAGAAATTTATCACAAAGTTTAATTATTTTTCCATTTTCAGCTAATCTATAGGAAATTTTCCTAGAGATAGTGGTTAATGGTTGAATGGAAATACCTAGCGGTTGGTGCGTTCGTGCTTTTAGCCTTTTTGCCTGTTACTTATCAGGCTATCAGACAGCGAAGACGACGTCCGCCGCCACTTGCTCAGAAAGACCGTAAACTTTATCGACTCTGGAAATCTGATCCCGATGCTTATGAGCGCCAATACGGTGCCCTAGATGAGGCTTTTGGTAAAGGAACGCAGCGTGACTAATTTGCTTTCTAGAATTTCTGAGTGCGTGTTTTCGTATTATGAGTAACTTCTCCCATATCAAGCTTCAAACTCGCCTTATAGATATAGCATTCAATAATACGTGTATCGCGGTAGCAGGAAACATTTTTTTAGCCGTATGTGCAGCGGCTTTTTATTGGTCATTACTCGATACTTGGTATGTTTTCACGTGGTTTACAGGCCTGATCGGTGTTTGTCTGCTAAGGTTATTACTTCGGTGGATGTATAGTGCTAGGGAAACCGTTTATAAGCAATTTAGTGAGCGTCAGTGGGTAGCCTTTTTTGGCGTGCTTTGTATGGCCGGAGGGGCCTTTTGGGGTATAGCTCTTAATTACGTTATCAGTATGTTACCACTGAATGAATCAATCGTGATGCTTTCAATTGGCTTTGCGCTTGCGTCAGTGGCTATTGGCGTGATAGCAGCAGTATGGTGGCTATATATCGCTTACCTTACAGCCCTTCTATTCCCACTTATTTTCCTGTTTGTTAGCCAAACGGAGCAATTTGAGCTGTTAGGCTTTTTGTCGATTGCTTTTTATGGATTCAATCTTGTCGCCTCTTGGAAAATGCACCACATGCTTCGCCAGTCTGTTATTCACCAGCTATCTAATGATCGTTTGTATATGGCGCTGCAGAACGAAAAAGATCGTGTGATGAGCTTAAATAGACAGCTCGAAATGGATGTTAGGGCCGGCAAGCGGACTGCGCAAGAATTGCTGGCTCAAAAACATGAGGCAGAGCAGTTGGCGGAGCGTCTGCATACCTTGTCCTCCATTGATAGTTTGACAGGTATCGCAAATCGAAGAACGTTTGATGAGGTACTTGAACGGGAGTGGTCTAGGGCGAAGCGACAGCATGCTCCTCTCTCATTACTTCTGGTTGATATTGATCACTTCAAACTTTTGAATGACCACTATGGTCATCAATACGGCGACCAATGTCTTAAGAATGTAGTGGACGTGATGCGTAACCATCTCAAAAGGCCTTCTGATTTTATAGCAAGATATGGAGGAGAGGAGTTTGTTGTTATCTTGCCTATGACGACAGCAGGTTCGGCCCAAAGGATTGCTGAAGAGATAAGGGAAGCTGTCGCTCGTGCCAAAATGGATCATCAAGTGTCGCCAGTATTACCCTTTGTAACTATCAGCATTGGTTTGTCTTACATGGGAGAAAATGACACCCAAACGGCTAAGGCGCTGTTTGAAAAAGCGGATACAGCCTTGTATGCAGCTAAAATGGGGGGGAGAAACCGAGTTTGCTAGTCAGACGGCTCAGTATCATCTACCTCTTCATGAAACCGTCGACGGCATGTGTTTTGAACTTGTTTAAAGTGCTGGTTGCATCTTGAGCAGTTCTTACACATAACGATATGGACATTTAAAGATAGTTTTTCTGTTAGAGATAAAGGAGTGTCCAGTTGCTTTGACATCAAAAAGGACGCTTTTTTGCAGGATTTCATGCAGTACTCCCCTTTAAAAACCAGCCTTTCTCAATGCAGCCTCGCAACTTTAATCTAGCTCTGTGTAATATGGTCCAGCAGTTCTGTTCGGAGATGTCGAGGCACTCGCATATCTCTTCAGTTTCGAGGTCCATGAGTTCCCTTAACGCAAATACTCTAGCCGTGTTGCTGGGTAGGTGTAGCATACATAGGTCAAAAACTTCCCAAAAATCACTTCTGAGGTGTAAATCTTCGGGGCTTTTCCATTGTTCGGGTTTAGAGTCCGAATCCCAGTGTTCTCTACTATCAAACAGACTATCGATATCTATTTCATGATCGTCAGAAACGAATCTTTCTCTTTCTCGGCTAGTTTTGCGTATATAGTCGATCAATTTATTTCTAAGAATACTGTATACCCATGTATCAAATTGCGCCTTACCTTCGTATTTTTCTATGTTCTCCAATGCAGCGATTAAGGCATCTTGGACGAGATCTTCCGCGTGTCCTCTATCTTGAACTTGTAATAAAGAGAAAGCGATCAGTTTGGGTCTGAGTGCTTCAAATCTTGAGGTATAGGGTGATGTCATATAAACCCAGTAAGTATTGATCGGAAGTACGACCTGAAAATAGTGTCAACAATGCTTAGATAATAATGAGATTTAGTCTGTTTTCAAAGGGTGGTCATCAGGTAATTGCCGGTAAATCCACAATGCAAGTTTATGCTTCATATTTAGTTCAGACTCCTGGGTGTGATTCAGTGGAGTTATTAACTGATCGTGCACGAGTAGTTGGTAGAGTAAGGCGACTTTTTTTGATGCGCTGTCCGTTGCTTCAAACTGGCCTACCCCTCGTTTTGCTACATAGATAGCTCCCACTCTAAGTGCTTCTTTAAGAAGTTGAGCTTCCTGCTTTGGCTTGAGTTTCATGAAAGATGCCTAGAATTAGTTGCGTTAGAGTAGTTATGTACTAACATGCATTTGTGTGCAACTATAATTTTTTGTTGTTATTTGGATACGAAGTTGTTGGCTAATGCTTAAGCCTTAAGTACACAAGGAGGGGAAAATGGCCGAAAGACTCACAGGGAAGGCAGTTAGTATCCCGTCAAATCGTCGTCTGATTTCGACTACAGATCTTAAAGGTGTTATTACTTACGCTAACGATGACTTTGTTGCTGTGAGTGGTTTCACACGTGAGGAGTTGATTGGTCAGCAGCATTGCATTGTTCGGCATCCATTTATGCCCAAGGCTGCATTTGGGGATCTATGGAAAACTGTCTCCCAAGATAAAGCATGGCGAGGTGTCGTAGTTAACCGTTGTAAAAATGGTGACTATTACTGGGTCGATGCCTATATCACGCCCATCTACAGAGATGGCAAAAAAATAGGCTACCAGTCTGTACGTGTAGCACCTCCGGCTGAGCTTGTGGCACGTACTCATGATCTATATGCAGCAATTAATAACAGCAAAAAGGCTTCTTTTGCTGCCCGTTCTACGATACGCAAGGTATGTGCAAGCTTGCTCTTTATGTCAGGGCTATTTGCCTCTTTTTTGGGTGTTAAAGGGCTTTGGGGTGAGTTGGTGGGCTTTCTGCTCACTCAAACATCCGTTGCGGGTATTTTGTACTTTCTTCTGTTCCGGCCTCTTGATAGAGCTAAACGTCATAGCGCAACCGTTGTCGAGAACGCCTTAATTCAAAAAGTGTTTTCTGATTCGATGGATGAATGGGGGCAAGTGCAATTGGCACTTATGATGGAGAGTGCTCGAATTCGCACCGTTTTGGGTAGGGTTGAGGATTATTCTGGGGAGCTCGATAAGACGGTTCAAATTACGGAACAAGTTATTCGTCGCACCCGGGAGGGGTTGCTTCAACAGGACCAAGAGACCGATATGGTGGCAACGGCGGTTACTCAGTTAGCGTCATCTGCGGTTGAAATCGCAAATAATATGTCGGATACCTCAGCTGTGATCCAAGAAGCACATCAAAGTGCAGATCAGGGAACTCGATATCTAAGGCAGATGGTTTCTTCATCACTTTCTATATCTGAAGAGGTTTCAGAAGCTGTCGAAGAGGCGCTGTTATTAAAAGAGCGTACCAAAGAGATCGAGCACGTTATAGAAGTCATTTCCAATATTGCTGAGCAAACAAACTTATTGGCACTTAACGCAGCAATTGAAGCCGCAAGGGCTGGGGAGTATGGCCGAGGTTTTGCGGTTGTGGCTGATGAGGTGAGAACATTAGCTACACGTACAAAAGAGTCAACTAATAGCGTCAGGGAAACGGTATTAGGTATAGTCAATGCTGTATCGGCGGTTGTTGATAAGTTAGAAACTTCCAAAGGCAGTGTAGATCAAAGTAGACAGCTTTCTGATGAGGTATCCCAGATGTTTTTGTCTTTAAAGCAGGCGATAGAAGGGGTTGCTGAGCGTTCTATTAGTGTTTCCAGTGCTGCGGAACAGCAAACAGCTGTGATTGATGAGATTCAGAAAAATGTTGAGTGTTTGAGAAGTTTATCAGCGAGCAATGCCGCTTTTTCAGACCAAAGTGAGGCTGCATCGAAAGAGCTGCGTGAAATGCAGACTCAGCTGACATCGATGGTAAAAGCGTTTGATCAATCCTAGCTGGATGGTGTAATTTGGCTACGAAATATGATCTAGGTGTTATAGAGAATGATGAAGTTTCGTGTCATACCGGTTACTCAGTTTCAGCAAAATTGTACATTGTGTTGGTGCGAAGAGACAAAGCGTGCGGCGATCATTGATCCCGGCGGTGATATACCTAAAATTGAAGCGGCTATAAAAGAGGAAGGGCTTGTGCTAGACAAGGTGCTTCTGACCCATGCACATATCGATCATGCTGGCGGGACGGCGGAATTATCATCGCGATTTAACGTGCCTATTGAGGGGCCGCATAAAGGTGATCTTTTTTGGATCGAGGGGCTGGCTAAGCAGAGTGAAATGTTTGGTTTTCCTAAGGTTGAAACATTTCGACCAGCTCGATGGTTGGACGATGGAGATCAAGTAGAAGTCGGGAATCAAGTATTGGACGTCTTGCATTGTCCGGGGCATACTCCTGGCCATGTGGTCTTTTTCCATCAGGCTTCAGCCACAGCGCAAGTGGGCGATGTCATTTTTCAAGGCTCGATAGGCCGGACTGATTTCCCGGGCGGCAATCACCAAGAGCTTATACGTTCTATACGGGAGAAGCTGTTCCCGCTGGGGGATCAAGTGGAATTTATACCGGGGCATGGGCCAGCCTCAACGTTTGGGTATGAGAGACAAACTAACCCGTTTGTCTCTGATCGTCGCGGCTAGTTGTGCCTTACTTATGGAGCAAGGTTGTAATATCAAATAGGTGGCGATTAAGGGATTTGGTCTCTGTTATCACGCGCCTCAGGGGGATGTCTACTATCGAACCTTGATTGATACCTACCATAATGTCGTTGTAACCAGCCAGAAGGTAACTAACCGCAGATGCACCTAGGCATGATGCTAGCATCCGATCATGCCCTGAAGGGCTTCCCCCGCGCTGAATGTGGCCTAGTATGCAAATGCGAGGGTTTTGCCCTTGTTCCTCTAATTGGTATGCAATCCGATTGGTCAGTCCAGGATCTTTGCCTTCCGCCACCACAATAATACCGCTTGAGCCTTGCCCTGTGGCGCGCCTTTGAGCAAGAGTTAAACACAGTTCTCTCAGATCAAAGTCATATTCTGGCACGACTACCATTTCGGCGCCGCATGCAATACCTACCTGCGTAGCGATAAAGCCAGAGTTTCTTCCCATGACTTCGACAAGAAATAAGCGCTCGTGAGACTGTGCAGTATCACGAATTTTATCGATAGCCTCTAAGGCCGTATTAACCGCCGTATCAAAGCCAATGGTGTCGTCAGATCCCGGTATGTCGTTGTCAATGGTGCCTGGTAAGCCAATTACAGGAATGCCTGTTTCTTCAGTAAAGAGATGAGCGCCTGTCATAGAACCGTCGCCGCCAATCACGAAAAGAGCTTCGATTCCCCTTTCTCGTAAAATTTTAGCAGCATCTTGACGCACGTTAGAATCTTTAAACTCAAGACAGCGAGCGCTTTTTAGGACCGTACCTCCTCTTTGAACAATATTGGTAACAGAGCGCGAGGTCATCTTCTGGATATCATTACTGATGAGTCCGCTGTAGCCTCGATTGATGCCATAAACGTGGCTAATGCCGCTATTAAAGGCTGCACGAGTTAGGGCTCGAATGGCTGGGTTCATACCTGGAGAGTCGCCGCCGCTTGTGAGTATGGCGATAGAATTGAAACTCTTAACAGATTTGAGAGCAGGTAGCGTATACATAAGTCATCCCTTTTAAGCAGTGGCTAAGCTAATCATAGTATGAAGTAGCCATCATGGCTGTGAAATATTGAGAAAGAGGTAATTGATTGAGTGTGGCTATATAAATATTTCATATTTTTCGTTACTTTTTATTAATAAGGTGTTGACACTTTTTT
>NPIG01000339.1_pt1 | contig 42483 bp, 39 predicted proteins | sample 8637441 | NCBI WGS metagenome assembly NPIG01 (sample SAMN07420675, study PRJNA396082) | bioreactor metagenome | isolation source: sample BR6 brine-fed electro-methanogenic bioreactor BR | place: Japan: Kochi | collected 2016-06-14
CACCGGCTTGAGAAGTTCTTGAAGACGCCTGCAAAGATCTACTACAAGTGGGAAGGTGTCAGCCCCGCAGGCAGCCACAAGCCAAACACCGCTGTTCCACAGGCATACTACAATATGAAGGAAGGGATCGAGCGGATCGCCACCGAGACCGGCGCCGGGCAGTGGGGTTCCGCTTTAGCCTTTGCAACGAGCCTCTTTGATCTCGAATGCACGGTCTATATGGTCAGTTCGAGCTACTACCAGAAGCCCTACCGGAAGTCGATGATGGAGGTCTGGGGCGCAGAATGTATCCCAAGCCCAAGCCCGAAGACCGCGTCAGGCCGGGCAATCCTTGAGAAAGATTCAAATACCTCGGGATCGCTTGGGATCGCCATCTCAGAAGCAGTCGAAGACGCAGCCACCCATGCAAACACCCACTACTCGCTCGGATCAGTCTTAAACCACGTCTGTCTCCACCAGACGATCATGGGTCTCGAAGCACGTGAACAGCTTGCAATGGAGGAGCTGTACCCAGATTATGTCATCGGCAGCGTCGGCGGCGGATCAAACTTCGCCGGGATAAGCTTCCCCTTCGCAGGGGATATTCTGACAGGAAAGGCAAAAGATACCGAGATCATCGGTGTCGAGCCGGCCGCCTGCCCTACCCTGACACGGGGGCTCTATGAATACGATTACGGCGATGTTGCGGGACTCACCCCGATGCTGAAGATGTACACCCTCGGCCATGATTTCATCCCCCCGGCACTCCATGCAGGGGGGCTCCGGTACCATGGCGACTCCCCGATCGTCTCCCGCCTCGTCCATGACGGTATCATCACGCCGCGATCGTACCTCCAGAACGAGGTCTTTGAAGCAGCCATCACCTTTGCCCGGACAGAAGGGATCATCATCGCCCCAGAGGCAGCCCATGCGGTGAAAGGGGCAATCGATGCCGCCCTTGAATGCAGGAAGACAGGGGATCCGAAGACGATTCTCTTCTGCAACTCCGGCCACGGCCACTTCGATATGTCCGCATATGATGCCTACCTTGCAGGCGGGATCATCGATTACGACTGCCCGGACGACCTGATCAAAGAATCGCTCGCAAACCTCCCGAAACAGAGAGGATGACACCGACAATCGGGCTTCTGATCAACCCGATCGCCGGGATGGGGGGCACCGTCGGGCTGAAAGGAACCGACGGACTCTCAGGAGAGGCACGTGCACGGGGGGCAACCCCCTGTTCTGCCATCCGTACAAAGGAGACCCTATCCCTGCTCCAAAACGACACACTCTCCTTCCTCACCGCCTCAGGTGCAATGGGCGAGGATGCACTCAGGGAATGCGGGATCAAAGCGTTTACCGTCCTCCACGAATCCGGTGACCCGACCACGGCAGAGGATACGCGCCGTGCCGCAGCTGCATTCAAAGAAGCAGGAGCAGACATAATCGTCTTTGCAGGCGGCGACGGCACCGCCCGTGATATCCTCGGGGCTGTCGGAAGAACGATTTCGATCCTCGGGATACCAACTGGGGTGAAGATGTACTCCGCCGTCTTTGCAAATGATCCTATCGCAGCCGCCGCCCTGATCCGGGAGGCCGGATCACTCCCGCTCCGTGATGCCGAGGTGCTGGATGTCGATGAGGAGGCATACCGGGACGGCCGCCTCAGCACCCGGCTCTATGGGATCGCAAGGACACCGTACCGGGCAGGTTATGTCCAGCATGCAAAAGAGACGGTCTTCACAACCGAAAACGATGATGAGGATCGGCAGGAGATTGCCAACTTCATGGCAGGTGTCCTCGCCTCCCCCCGACCTTTCATCCTCGGTCCCGGATCGACGACAGAAGCGATTGCAGATGCAATGGATCTGGAATGCACCCTCCTCGGCTTCGATGCCTATTCGGAAGGCAGCCTCATCCTCCGTGACGGCGATGCAAACTCCATCCTTGAATTTCTCCGGGATCACCCGGATACACGCCTCATCATCAGCCCGATCGGCTCCCAGGGCTTCATCATCGGGAGGGGCACCCAGGTGATCACACCTGAGATCCTCGGGAAAATCGGAGATAAGAACCTCATCGTCGTCGCAACACCCGGCAAGCTGAGGGCAACGCCCAGGCTCCATATCGATTCAGGGGATCGGAATCTCGATGCATCGTTCCCGGATTCGATCCGCGTGATCTGCGGGTTCGGGCTTGCGGAACGGCGAAAACTCCACCGATCAGCCTGATCAGAACCTCTTCTTTTATATCTGAATTGTACAAATATATACATTATACTACAATAATGGAGAATTTTACGTGCCAAACATCACCGCATTTCTTGATATCGGGGCGGCCCGATCAGAAAAACCCGCCCTGATCGTCCCCACACGGGGCGAGTCCTATTCAATGCGGGATCTCCTGGATGCCACCTCTTCTCTCGCCTCGCTCTTCACCTCGCTTGGTGTTTTGAAGGGCGACCGGATCGTCATCTACCTGGAGAGCTCCGCCGAGTACCTGATCGGGTACTTCGCGGCATGGCGGATCGGGGCAGTCGCTGTCCCGACCGGCCGGGTCTATACGCGGGATGAGCTCGCCTATGCGGTGGCAAACTCCGGTGCACGTGTTGTTATCACCGATCCGGAAGGGGTGAAGGTGGCAGAAGCGATCCCCGAAATCACCATCATCTCGACTCACGATGCACCTGAGGGCACGGTTCCCTGGCCTGTACTGCGGGAGGCAGTACCAGTAATCTCCCCCGTGAACTGCTCGCCCACTGATCTCTGCCAGATCCAGTATACCTCCGGAACAACCGGAAGGCCGAAGGGAGCGATGCTCACCCATGGCGGATGGATGGCGGCCCTCGATGCCGAGGCAGAGGCACTTGCCCTCACACCGGATGATGTCTATCTCGGCATCTACCCGATGGGCCATGTCGGCATATCATGGGGAATAGCAGCACTGAAGGCGGGGGCAACCTTTGTTGTGATGGAACGCTTCGATCTCGAAGCCTACCTCACGCTGACAGAAGAATACGGAGTCACCGTCCTTGCAGGGATGCCGCCGGTGATCCATTCCCTCCTCACTTCACCACCCGGAACAGAAGAGCGACTCAGATCAGCCAGAGAGATCATCTCAGGCGGCGGCCCCCTCCATCCCGAGGTCTGGAAGCCGTTCCATGAGCGTTTTGGGATTCCGATCATCAATGCGTACGGCCTCTCGGAGACGATCGTGATCGGGACCGGCACCGCCATCCGGGCAGCAGACTATCCGTTTGCAGACCGGTTCCTCTCAGTCGGCCACCCGGTCGGCTATTCTGAGGTACAAATCGTCGATTCCGATGATCCCACAAAAATCCTCCCGGTCGGAGAAGAGGGGGAAGTGGCCCTCCGTGGCCCCGCAGTCGCCCTTGGGTACTATGGGATGAAAGAGGAGACCGAAGAGGCCTTCCTCGAATCAGGCTGGTTTTTGACCGGCGACATCGGGTTCATCGATACAGAAGGCCGCCTCTCCATAACAGATCGCAAAAAGGATATGATCATCATGTCGGGCTGGAAGATCTACCCGACCGAGGTGGAGGATATCCTCCTCAGGCACCCGTCTGTTGCAGATGCCGCCATCTTCGGGGTTCCGGATCCGCGAAGGGGCGAGATCCCGGTTGCAGCAGTCGTCCCAAAGGAGGGGAAGACGATCACGGAAGAACTGATCACTGAATACTGCCGTTCCCATCTTGCAGGATACAAGGTGCCGAGAGAAGTTTTCGTCACCGATTCCCTCCCAAGGAAGAACGGGTGGAAACTGATGCGGAAAACACTCAGAGAAGAATATACCAGAGAGAGATTATCATGAAATCAAGAGATATAGCACTTGTCGGCATCCTGCTTGCAGCAGGAGCCATTGTACGGTACATGTCGCTCGTCATACCGGGCCCGATCGTCGCAAACCTCGTGATCGCCTTCTATTCGCTTGCGATCATACTGGTCGTCCCAAAGATCAGTGAAGCTCTCGGGATAGGTGTCATCGCCGGCCTGATATCGGCTTTGATCAGCCATTCGATCTTCCCGCCTGCAAACCTCATATCAGAACCAATCGGGGCGGTCGTCTGTATACTCGTCTTCATGGCACTGAAAGACAGGATGAAGCTGGCAGCACCCGGAATCACCACCCTCGTTGCGACCCTTGCCTCAGGCCTCTCCTTTGTCGGGGTCGTCGTCATTCTGCTCCTCGCAGCGCCGGGAATGCTCGCACAGGCAGTGACCCTTACCGGCTTTGTGATGGCAGTTGTTCCGATCGTCGTCATCACCGCGGTGGTGAACGGGATCATCGTCTCGATGCTCTACCCCGCCGCCTCACGGGTTCTTGAGAGGTAACTGATGATCAGGATCGATCACTTCAGCTACACCTATCGGAACAGGGAGCACCCGGTACTCCGGGATATCTCCCTCTCTCTTCCGGAGGGTTCGATGACGCTCGTCACCGGCCCATCGGGTGCGGGCAAGACCACCCTCTGCCGGGCCATGTCGGGTATCCTCTCGCATATCTATACCGGCACCTCCACCGGATCGATTGTGATTGCGGGCCGGGATATGATGGAGTATGATGGGATTGAAGAGCTCTCCCATACCGTCTCGATGGTCTTTGATGATGCCGACGCACAGCTGATCTTCACCACTGTCGGGGAAGAGGTGATGACGAGCCTCGAGAACAGCGGCCTCTCAAAACAGGAGGCAGAATCCGAACTCGTCAGGATCCTCGAACTCCTGGAGATCTCCCATCTCGCTGACCGTGCCCCCTATACCCTCTCGGGCGGGCAGAAGCAGAAGGCGGCACTTGCCGCAACCCTTGCCCTCGGAACAAATGTCCTCATCCTGGATGAGGCGACCTCTGAACTGGATGAGGAGGCACGCACCCTGATCTTCTCCATCCTGCGGAAGCTTGCAGATGATGGGAAGACGATTGTCCTTGTCGAGCATATGATCGATGAGGCGGCAGAGTATGCAGATACCTGCGTGCTGGTGGAGGATGGGGCGATCACCGCATCAGGCACCCCGGAAGAAGTCTCCCGGATCATCCGGGATGCTCTTCCCCCGATCACCAAACGGCCCCGGAAGACAGGTGGTGCACCCCTCATCGAGGCAGAAGGGCTTGTCCACTGCTATGATGATCTCCGTGCAGTCGACGGTGTTGACCTCACGCTCCATAAAGGCGAGATCATCGCGATTGTGGGGGAGAACGGGTCAGGCAAAACCACCCTCGTGAAGCATTTCAATGGTCTTCTGAAGCCGACAGAAGGAACCCTCACAATCGCCGGGACCCCCTGCAACGGCCACTCGATCTCTGTCCTCTCCCGGCATACCGGACTCGTCTTCCAGAACCCTGATACGATGCTCTTTGAAGATACCGTCAGAAAGGAGATCGCGTTTGGGCTGAAGAATATCGGGAAAGACCAGAGCTCCATCGCTGATGTCCTCAATGAAGTCGGGCTTGCCGGAAAAGAGGATACCAATCCCCGCCACCTCTCACGGGGCGAGCGGCAGCGGCTTGCCCTCGCCTGCGTCGTTGCGATGGGACAGGAGGTCTTTGTCCTTGACGAGCCGACAACCGGACTGGATCTTGCAGAATCACTCCAGATCATGGAAATTTTGATGCGGCTCTCTGATGAGGGGCATGGGATTGTGATGATCACCCATAATCCGAATCTTGCAACGACATTTGCAGACCGGATACTGAAGATGAGTGATGGAAAAATCATCTCTACCACGGAGGCATAAAAATATGCAGGAAATTATGCAGTATATCCCCGGAAATGGGGTATTCCACCGGGTACATCCGATCACAAAACTCCTCTTCACGGTGATCCTCGTCATCCTCGCCGTCATGACAAGCGATCCTCTGCTGCTTGGATTCCTTCTGGTCGTCGTCTTTTTGGCTGCATGGGCAGGAGGGCTTGGGCGTGGGCTCACTGAACAGATCCCACTCCTCCTCGTTCTTGGGATAATGCTTGTCTTCTTCACGGTGCTGACGATGCCGGCGGGGGAGGTGTTCTTCCCGCTGATCCCGCCAGCAGTGCCGTTCATCGGAGGCGCCCTGCCGGTGACTGCCGGAGCCCTCCTCTTTGGCACCATCCTATCGCTTCGGTTTGCGGTGATGCTTTTTGCATTCCAGCTCCTCGTCGTCTCTACAAAACCAGCAGAGCTCGTCACCACGCTCCGGCAGCTGAAGATGCCGATCGACTATACCCTGATGTTTTTGATAGCGCTTAGGTTCATCCCGACCCTCCAGAGGGAAGGCATCCGTATCAGTGAGGCGCAGCTTGCCCGCGGGTATGCACCCGGCGACGGGCTGATGGGAAAAGTCCGTGGGCTGAAGCCGGTGATTCTTCCCCTCATCTTAAATTCTCTTGGAAAGGCTGATACCCTCGGGCTGACCATCGATATGCGTGGATACCGCCGTGGGAAAGCCGAGACCGGAGCAATATCGGTCGGCGCCCTTGACGGGCTTGTCCTCTCTACCGCTCTTGTTCTTGCGGCTGGTGTGGCGGCGATCCAGATCATCGGACTATAACTAGAATGGAGGAATGGGTGATTTGAGAGCAAGCGGCGTTCCCGGACTTGATCCGGTCATCGGTGGCGGGTACATGGCCGGGAGCCGGATCATCATGTACGGATCCCCCCTCTCCGGGATGGATGGCCTCGCAGCCCAGTTTGCCAGAGCCAATGCCGGGGTGTACCTCATGCTTGATGAGGAGGTGAGCGATGGGATGATCCCGGCAGCCGGCCTCTCTATTGAGGATCTCGCCCATGATATCCGGGGGGATGCCGCGGTTGTCGATTCACTCTCGACCCTCATCCTTGACCGGGGCATTGCCCAGACACTCCGGCTCCTCACGACCGCAACCGCTGCCTTCAGGAAGGATGGCGGCTGCCTCCTCTGCACACTGTATGAAGGCCTCCATACCCCCTATGAAGAGGCGCTCATCTTCAGGCAGGCAGATATTGTGATCCGGCTGACAGCCGAGATCCACCAGTCCCAGATCGAACGCAGGCTCCAGATCATGAAGTACCGGGGCATGCGGATCCCTGACCGGACGGTTCCCTTTGTGATCACCGGGGAAGGGATCGAGCTCTCGACGACGTCAAGGGTGGTGTGATGAGAAACACCTCCTGATTCAGATGGAATAAAAGAATACCACTCTTTTCCCCTTCCTTGAGATCTTGTCTTGCATTCCACTTTCTTCTCCCAATCGTTGATATTATATGCACATACATACACATACACAGATATGGGAACTAAAACAATAAGCATCAGTGATGATGCCTATGAGCGTCTCTCCAGGTTGAAAGGTGGGACGGGAATGAGTTTCTCAGAAGTAATCCTCAAATTTACTCCCCCCAGGAAAAAGCTCTCTGAAATACTCAAAGAGCTTGGTCCAAATCAGGAGCTTGCAGATTCGATTGAAGAGGCCTCCCGGGAGATGAGAAAAGCCAGGATGCGAGAGGTCGACTTTGATGCCGGTACTTGACACCTCATTCATCATTGATCTGATCCGACACAAACCCGAGGCGCTCAGGGTATTGGAAACAATTGAGAAGGAAGGACTGACTCCTGCAACAACATCGATCACCATTCTCGAATTGTATAGAGGTGCTTATTTTTCATCATCCCCGGAAAAAAACCTGGAAGAGGTGGAAGCGATCACACAGCATCTCATTACCGAGAACATTAATGACGAGACATATAGGATCTTTGGAGCTCTCTCTGCAAGATTGAGGAAGGAAGGTAAACCTGTTGGAGATTTTGATGAGCTGATCGCCTCAATAGCACTTGGATATGATAGTGAGATTGTGACGCGGGATCATCATTTTGAAGGTATTCCTGCGTTAAAGCTCAGGAGATACTAAAGGGTTGTATATACCTGATAGCCGGATAATGGGTCGCATCTATAAAAACCAATCAGATTCACGAAGAGCCGGATTTCGAGTCCGACGTTTGAGAACAGAGTGACATTTATGTATGAATAAAGAATGTTTATAGTACCGAATAAATCAGGGATCTCATGATTATGTCCTCTGAAGATTACGAAGACGAAAATGATGCTATCAAATCATATAACAAAAACCTTCTTGCCGAATTCAGGGAGTATCTCACAAAAAAGGAACTTACTCCAAGAACCATTGAAAAGCATCTTCAAAATGTCGATTTTTACATAAATGTGTTTCTGCTGTACTATGAAGACCTTGATGCCCGGGATGGTGTCAATGAGATTAGCATGTATCTGGGATTCTGGTTTATCAAAAAAGGTCCCTGGAGTGGTATTTCGGCAATAAATGAGAATGCTTCAAGCCTGAAGAAGTTCTATCAGTTTATGCTGGAGAAAGGTGAGATTACCAAAGAGGAGTTCACTGAACTGAAAGAAACAATAAAAGAGGAGAAGCCGGAATGGATTGCAACTATGGAGAGATATCTTGATGAAGATATTGAGGATATGGATGAAGTATGGGGCTTTTAGCACCAGAGTGTCATCAATGACGTGTCTGAAAGCAGGAAGAATTCAGTAATTATCAAACCGGGCTATGACAGAACCGAAGAAAATGGCATGGAGCGATGTAAAGAACGTTCTTTCAGAGAAAGAGAAGAAGGAACTGATAAAACTGATAGGTGATCTATACAGGCTGAATATGGATAACAAAACGTTTCTCCACTCCCGTTACCCGACAGGAGAGGCGTCTCTTGAGCCTTACTGTAAAAAAATCTCAGATGCACTGTATCCGCCCATAACAGGGCGAAGGAGTGTGAATTTCTCTGCCGGAAAAAGGGTTATATCCAGTTATTTTAAGGCTACAAACGATATGGTCGGGAAATTAGAACTCATGACCCATTATGTTGAGATGGGCACAAAGTACACAGTCGCGTATGGTGATATGTGGGAAAACTTCTATCTCAGCCTTGAAAGAATGTTTGAGAAGATTACAGAAGAGCTTGACTCACAGCCTGATGATATAGTCGACCATTTTCTACCCAAACTTGAAAACATTGTTGATATGGCATCAGGCATGGGGTGGGGCTATTATGACACCCTGGTTGAGTTACTGTATGATTTTTGTGATAGGAATGGGAGAGAACTGTCCTTCTTCGAGGACTAAATAGTCCGCTCCGGATCCTGAAATCTCCTTCAAGCCTGTTTTAAAAAAACATCCCCACCCTACAGATACTCTCCCCGCACCAGCTCTGCCGCCTCGCACATCCGGGAGAGCTTGGCAAATGCCCCCTCCGGCGTATGCATCCGGAGGCCGCAGTCCGGATCGATCAGGATTGTATCATGCGAGAAGATATCGACACACCGCTCGATCCGCTGTTGTATGAGATCAACGGGCTCAACCTCATGGTCAGAGGAGGCGACACACCCGCAGCCGACCATCTTTCCTTTAAGGTCTTTATCAGTGAAGATCTCAAGATTCTCCGGCTGGGTCGCGGCCTCGATATCCAGGATTGCAACCGGCAGCCTGAGGAGGTGATCGATGATCCCCGCAAGCGGCCCGCAGACATGCAGGCAGACCGGGAGATCCACCTTTTCTGCGATGATTCCAATCGCCTCTGCCCCGGTTGCGATATCTGCTGCTCCTGTTGAGAGGATCGGCTCATCGATCTGGATGATACAGACCCCTTCTTTTGCGAGCGCCTCTCCTTCTGCGGCGAGGGCATGCGCAATATCGATCACAAGCTCCTCCCGGTTCCGGTATGTTGGCGTCTGGATTCGGAGCGCATGGGCAATTGACGAGGGGCCGGTGAGGATGCCTTTGACCTTCCGGGTCTGTGTGAGTGCATACCGGGTATCTGAGACGGTGATCCCGGTTGGCGCTGCCTGCACCGATGAGATGACCGAGTCATCCCGTATACCGGGCAGCTTTCCCGTGAATGCCTGGATCATCCCCTCCCGGACCTGCCCATCGGAGATGATATCAATCCCGGCCCGGATCTGCTCGGAAACAGCAAACCGTACAGCATGTTTATAGGGGTCGAGGACGGCGGAGAGCCCTCTTCCCTTCACTGCGGGGAAGCTCCCGACAACGGTTGTCGGGAGGATCATGCCGGGATCGAAGAGAGGCGAAGACATGGCTTATGGGGTGACCCGGTGGCGATCGCGTGGGAAGAGGACCGCTTCACGGATATTCTGGAGATTACAGATCGTCATGACGAGCCGCTCGGCACCAAGACCCCAGCCGGCATGCGGCGGCATCCCGTACTGGAAGGGCTTCAAATAGAACTCGAACCCTTCGGGGGAGAGCCCTTTGGACTTGATCTGCGCAACCAGCTGGTCATAGACATGGCACCGTTGTGCACCGGATGAGAGCTCCATCTTCGGGTGCATCAGGTCGAATGCATTGCAGATCGAAGGATCGGCAGCAGACGGCATCGCATAGTACGGCCGGATGGCGGTCGGCCACTCGGTGATGAAGTAGTGGGTGCCCATCTCCTCGCCGATCGCCCGCTCGGATGCGGTTCCGAGATCGTCGCCATAGGCGATCGGCTCTTCCATCTTTCTGGCTGCAATCTCAATTGCTTCTGCATAGGGGAGGCGGGGGAGTGACTTCTCAGGCACCTGGAGTTCAGGGATTCCGAGGAGCTCAAGCTCGGTAGTGCAGTTCTCTGCAACCGAAGAATAGATCTCGTGCATGAGCTTTTCAAGGAGCACCATCACATCGGTATGATCGGCAAACGAAACCTCGACATCGATCGAGGTTGCCTCGTTTAAGTGCCTGTTTGTGTTATGCTCTTCAGCCCGGAAGATGGGCCCGATCTCAAAGACCTTCTCGCAGCCTGCTGCCATCATCATCTGCTTGTAGAGCTGCGGGCTCTGGCTCAAAAACGCCTCTTTCTCAAAATATGCGATCGGGAAGAGTTCTGTGCCACCTTCGGTTGCGGCTGCCACCACCTTCGGGGTGGTGATCTGGGTGAATCCCTCCCTGAAGAGGAAGTTGTGGGTTGCCTCCATCACGCGGGAGCGGATCGAGAAGATTGCCGCAATCCTCGGCCGCCTGACATCGAGGAACCGGGCATCGAGCCGGGTATCGATCTCGGCAGGCACCTTCTCGGCGACATCAAGAGGGAGCGGGGAGGCCGCCTTTGCCAGGATCTCAAATTGATCAGGAACAAGCTCCCGGCCGCCGGGCGCCTTTTCGGTTGCCTTGATGATCCCGGAGACCCGGACCACAGATTCCCGTGATACCTCTTTTATTGCAATCAGGACATCTTCAGGGACTTTCTTCTTTGGAACCGTCACCTGCATGATACCGCTTCGATCCCGGATCAGGAAGAAGGCAAGACCCCCAAGGTCCCGCTCTTCATGAACCCATCCGGCGATTGTTGCACGCTCAAGTGTGGGTGTTACGTCTCGTATTGGTATGCGCATAAAATCCAGTACTGGTACTTCGTATAAGGTGAAGAGGTTTGTGTCCTCAGGGATGCAACCCGGCAATTACAGGGTTAAATATATCTACCTCTCTCCCAATCATCGATCGATATATGATGACTGCCGATCTTGCCCTCTTTCACCAGACGATCATCGAACGGATGAATGCTCTGGTTACCTTCCTCGCCCCGGATGGAACGATCCTCTTCTGGAATGTTGCTGCCGAACAGATCACCGGCTATCCTGCCCGGGAGGTTATAGGAGAGAATAAAGTCTGGAAGCGGCTGTATCCGGATCCCGGGTACCGGAAAGAGATCACGAAGCTGATCAGAGATGTGATCGAAGAAGAGGCATATCTCCGGAACTTTGAGACTAGGATCATCACAGAGGATGGCAGAGAGAAGCATATCTCATGGAACACAAGCGAAGTCAGATCACCCGGCAGCACCATCACCGGGTATGTGGCTGTCGGGGTGGATATCACCGATAAGGTTCAAAACAAACGGCAGCTCCGTGAACGAGAGGAGCTCTTCCACGGGATCACATCAGCAGCATATAACGGGATCATCCTTCTGGACGAAGACGGAATCATTACGTACTGGAATCCGGCGGCAGAGCGGATATTTCTGTATCAGAAGCAGGAGGCAAGAGGCAGCACGGTCATCGATCTCGTTTCGCCGGAGACTGACCGCAACAGATGGCAGTCGGTGCTTGCAAAGACCGGCTCCTATGAGCTTGATGCCAGAAGAAAGGATGGCAGTCTGATCCCGGCCGAACTCAACATCTCAACGGTAACGATCAAAAACCGTCCCCATACCATCATTGTGATCCGTGACATGACCGAACAGAAGCGATCTGAGTCGCAGATGCGGCTCCTCTCGACGATCGTGCAGACTTCACAGGAGGCGATCATCAGCGTCTCCGTCTCCGGCACCATCCTCTCATGGAACAAAGCAGCAGAAGATATGACAGGTATTCCGGAGAAGGATGCCCTTGATGCGCCGATTCTGGATCTGATCAATCTGAAGGAGGGTGAAGATCGGATCGCAGAGGCGCTCTCACAATCTGATCATGCGGTCATCTCCGCTGTCCTGAGGGATCGCCGGGGAATGGAGCATGACGTGATCATCTCTGTAACGCCGCTCTTTGGTGGTGAAGGCTTCTCGCTTCTGGTCCGGGATGTCACAGAGGTGAAGAAGGCGCAACGGACGATGATTGCGTATATCGGGGAAGCAACAGCCCGACTGAAGATGCCTGTTGAGGTTGTGCGTGAGAATATCGAGGATATACTCGGAATGTTCGAGGATGATACCATTGATTGTGATAGTGCCGCTCTCCGGCTGAGGGTGCAGATGACCCACCTGGCACAGATTGCAGAGACGATCCGGGAACTCAATGCCGCTCTCACGGGAGAGGGTGGAGATATTCCTGAAGCATATCGATTGTTCCTCCTGGAGTAACCATGTCAGATGCAACAGCTCCTCATCTGATCGAAGAGGGGGAGATCTATCTCCTCCTTGCAGAGCCAAAAGATATGAAGAAGGCCTCGATCCAGCTGGTGGGTGAGATCATCGATGGAGGATATGACGCAATCGTCATCACCACCAACCAGCCTTCGCCGATTTTGAGAATGCTCTACGAAAAAGCCGGAATCGATCCAGAATCAGTCTGGTATATCGATGCGATCACCCGGTACTCACTTGGAAAGGAGCCTGATTCCGATCCGATGACGACCTATATCAACCACCCCTCAAACCTGACCGATATGGGAATTGCCGTCACCACCATCCTGAAGCAGATGGAAGGGAAAAAAGCCTGCATCATCCTTGACTCGGTATCGACGATGCTGATCTACCTCCCCACCCAGAACATCTCAAAATTCATGCATTTTGTGACAAACCGCCTCCGCCTCGCCGGGGTGGCGGGGGTCTTCCTCGCAGCAGAAAAAGGGCTTGATCCCGATCTCCTGATGCAGCTCTCCACCTTTGTGGATACTGTCCTTGAAGAATGAGTTTTGATCCGGATTCTTGATGGAAGGGAAGGTCTCTCCTCATTTCAGGGAATGCCTAAAACCCTGCACCGCTCCTCTTCCTGTGCGATCAGTTCCTCCATCTCATTGATATCTTCAATCCACCCTTCACAGGAATCACCTGCTGGTGTAACACACTGGACATTGATCCCCTCATAGATCTGGCGGAGCACCCTGAGGCGGCGGCGGTGCAGGGCGATTCTCTGCCGCTCCTCCGGAGATGCCGTCCCTTTCATCTCTTCAGCAACCTTCTCATCCTCGGAAAGCTCGGTAAAAATCTGCTGTATGGTCTTTGTGAAGGGTTCCATCCTGATCGGCTTTTTAATCCAGCCGCAGATATGGGGTCCATAGGCGAGCATCTCTCTGGGGAGGAACATCTTGCCGGTCATGAGAACAATAGGTATCGTCTGGTATTCGGGGATTGAGCGGATCTCCCTGAGAATATCCCACCCATCCATCGGTTCCATCATGATATCGAGGAGGATCATATCCGGCCTGATATCGGCGAGGGTATCGAGGCAGGCTCTCCCCCCGTCTGCGGTGATGACAGTATACCCGCACCGTCCCTCCAGCACCTCGGTTATGATCCTCCTGAGCACCTCGTTATCATCGACAAAGAGGATCAGGGGATGTCCGTTCTTTCTCCTGGATGGCATGCTCCCGGATTCGGTTGCCATGACGATTCTTTCTCCTTTCTTCTTTAATAAAGGATTGCTTATGATCCGATCCCAGCGATCCGTTCAATGAGCGGCATCAACCGGTTGACAAAGAGTTTTCCATGATCGATGAGTTCCAGGACGAGATTGAGAATGCCATCGATGGTGATCCCATCAGGGAAGATCTCGCCTTTTGGAGGTGGTGGGAGCGGGCTCATCTCCGGTATCGGCAGGGGTGTCGGCCTCTCTGTTTCTGGTTGTGTGGTGGCCGGGGTGACTGTTGGCACCTGGGTGGGCAGATCGGTTGGTGTCGGAGTCTCTGTCGGGATGATCGTGGCAACCCCTGCGGGATGAGTGAAGATCGCACCTTCCCTCACATAGCCGTCAGGCCCGCACTGGGTGATCCCGAGGAGCGGCGCAGTTGTCCCGGCGGGCACCACTCCGGTGACAGCAACAGAGAGCCCGAGGTTCTCTCTTTGGGGGTACGAGAGCTCAAAACCGGGGATGGTATAGAAATAGCCGCTCCGGGGGTTTCGTACAAGTTCTGCTCCCCCCTTGTGGATGCTGACCGCCCATGTCGCATTTATTAACCGGGTCTCTAGCCGGAGCGTATCACTTGTTGGAAACGTGGTGTGCGGGATTCTGTCGAAGTAGAGGTATGTCCTGAGCGTTGCAGTCTCTCCGGGCTGAAGGGGCCCGGCCGGGGTGGTTGATCGCCCTGATACCGTGAACGCCGAGAGATCCGGCGGGGATGGGGCGGCGATAATCGCTTCAGGGGGGGTGCCCGCAGGCATGGTTCCCGCAGGATAAGCTATCTGGGAGATTGAATACTCATTATCTCCACACAATTGATTGGAGCTGTCCAGCTGGCGTATTTTCAGGATGGAAATCATTGAAGGCTCAACCATCTCCGGAACAACCCCCCTGATCAGAACCGTGAGAACCATGTCATCTGTTGCCGGATAGGAGAGTTCCCATCCAGAGATCGTTTCAAGCCTCTTTGATGATTGCCTCAGGGTACTCTCCCCCGAATTGCGGGTAAGGGCAACATTCCAGACTGGATTTTCGAGTTCTGTCTGAAGCTGGAGCAGATTCCCTGAAGGAAATGCGTATGTATCAAAACCGGGAAATTCGATGAATGCCTCAATCTCAAGCTCTTCACCAGATTCAAGATATCCTTCCGGCACTCCTTCAACATTCTCTACAAGGAAGGCTCCGGCAGAGGAGACCAGAAGGAGCAGCATGGCGATCAGAATGGCTCCCCGTCGAAACATACCCAGACATCATCGCCGTGATGAAAGAGGCTTTCGTTTCTTACAACAAAGTTTCGTACATGCATCTGACGGTACTCATAGAGAACACCACCTTGATTGACCGGTACTTCCGGAGTGAACCCGGGCTTTCATTGTATATTGAGGATGGCGATACCCGCATCCTCTTTGACTGCGGGTATTCGGGTCTTTTCCTTGAGAATGCCGCTCTCATGGGTATCGATCTCCTTGATCTTGATGTCGTCGTCCTCTCCCATGGCCATATCGATCACACCGGCGGCCTCCCCTCCCTTGCCGCCCACTATATCAGGGCAGGAATCGAGGGGAAACCAGCCAAACCCCCCCTCTTCATCACCCATCCGGGGACCTTCGGGAGGAAGAAGGCAAAAGAAGGAGGAGATGCCGGCTGCCCGGTCTCACAGGAATACCTCTCCATGTTCGGGGAGGTGAAGACCTCCGTCTCTCCGCAGAACGTCTCTGATCGGATCACCTTCCTCGGCGAGATTCCAGGGACTGATCCAAAACAGATCGCACAGAGCAGCGCCTGTGTCAGGACCCAAAACGGGTGGGTACCCGATCCTGTCATCGAGGATTCCTGCCTCGTATACCGGGGAAGTGAGGGGCTTGTGATCATCTGTGGCTGCACCCATGCCGGGATCGAGCATACGGTTGCATATGCGCGGAGTGTCTGCGGAGATGAACGGGTTGCAGCGATCATCGGGGGCTTCCACCTCTATTCGGCAACACCTGCCCGGATAGATGAAGTCTCCCGATGGTGTGCAGAGTCTGATATCGGAGTTATCTATCCCTGTCATTGTACCGGGCTTCCTGCAACCATTGCACTCTCCCACCACCACACAATCACACCCATTGGGGTGGGATCAGACCTCTCATGGGATGAATAACGCGGTTTTAACCTGACAAAGTTTAAACTCTCAGCAGTTCGAATGATGCATATGGTTGTTCCCTCAAAGGTATTCTTTACAAAAGGGGTTGGTGTCCATAAAGACAAACTCGCCTCATTTGAGCTTGCACTCAGGAAGGCGGGGATCGAGAAGTATAATCTTGTGTATGTCTCGAGTATCTTCCCTCCAAACGCAACGATCGTCTCCCCGGAAGATGGGCTAAAATCCCTCAGTGCAGGCGAGATCGTCTACTGTGTGATGGCACGGAATGAGACGAACGAACCGAACCGCCTGTTATCATCTGCAATCGGGCTGGCACTCCCAAAAGATGCGAATGAGTACGGGTACCTCTCAGAGCACCATGCCTATGGTGAGACTGCATTTGTCTCGGGAGAATATGCAGAGGATCTCGCCGCAACGATGCTTGCAACCACCCTCGGAATCGAGTTTGATCCCGATAAGGCATGGCAGGAACGGGAACAGATCTATAAGGCGAGCGGAAAGATCATCAAGACGACCCATATCTGCCAGTCTGCAGAAGGTGATGCGGATGGTAAATGGGTGACCGTCATTGCAGCCGCTGTCTTTGTTCTCTGAAGCAGGATAAACAGCATCCAACTTTTTTAAAGGTGGTCAGAATATGGAGATCATCGGCATTCCTTTTACAGATCTCTATACCTGGGTTCTCATCCCCCTCTTCATCATCATCGCACGTATATTCGATGTCAGCATGGGAACCCTCCGGATCATCTTTGTTGCACGGGGGTACCGGTTCCTTGCACCTGCACTTGGGTTCTTTGAGGTGATCATCTGGCTCCTTGCCATCGGGGAGATCATGAAGAACCTGAATAACCCGGCCGCTTATATTGCATACGGGCTTGGGTTTGCCCTCGGAAACTATCTGGGCATCATCATCGAGGATCACCTCTCCATCGGCCAGGTGATTGTCAGGGTGATCACAAACCGGGATGCATCACAGCTGGTTGATGCTTTAAGACAGAAGAATTTCGGTATCACCTCGATCAATGCCGAAGGTGCAACCGGGAATGTCAAACTGATCTTCTGTGTCATCAACCGCTCCCGGCTCACCGAAGTGATCGAGCTGATCAAGCACTTCAACCCAAATGCCTTCTACTCTGTTGAGGATGTCCGTTCTGTAAAAGAGGGGATATTCCCCCTAGAAAATCCGGGTTTTCTCAGTTCACGGCTGAACGCGATGAAGGTCCGGAGAAAACAGAAGTAGCCTCACCTTCTTTTGATCTGCTCGATCGCCTCGAATGCCTCACGGCGGACAGAAGGATCGCTGTCATGGAGGAGATCAGTCAGCGGCTCATGTGCCTCGAAGCTCCTGATCTCACCAAGGATCACTGCTGCACGCTTTTTTACTGAGGGGTCCTCGTTCTTCAGGTACACGATAAGCGATGGAATTGCAGGCTCCCCGATCCCGGCCAAAATCTCCATTGCACCTTCACGGATACGGAGATCGCTGCTCTCGAACGCGGCAGTGATCTCCGGGAGTGCCATTTTTCCAAAACCGGAGAGTGCGGCAATCGCGGCATTTCTCACCTCGGGATCGGCGTCTGCGAGTGCCCCGACAAGGTGTGAGACGGTATTCATATCCCTGATTCCGCCGAGGATACGAACACCGGACTGGCGTATCACCGGGTTCTCGTGATGCAACAGCTCGATTACCTCTGTCCTCCCGGCAGATCCAATCCCAATCAGTGCCTCTTCGGCATAGGGGGATATCCCCCTCTCCGGGTCTCCCAGTGCAACAATCAGCGGTCCAACGGCGGGTTTTCCGATCCTGATACATGCGAGGATCGCAGCATTCCGTACCCGCTCGACAGGATCGGCAAGGAGCCTGAGCAGAACCGGTATCCCCTGTTCGTCAGGAAGATGCCCGAAGGCTTCGGCGGCTGCCGCCCTGACTGACTGATCGGAATCGCTGAGGGCTTTTGTAAGTGCTTCCCCGCGCTCTGGTGCGTTTATCCGGGCGATCGCGCCGACTGCGCCTGCCCTGATATCCTCGGAGGGGTGATCAAGTGCCGCTGCAAGGGCAGGAATTGCCGGCTTTCCAATGAGGGTGAGTGACCGGATCAGCTCTTTCCGCACATCTGTCCGGGCACCATCCAGTGCGGCAATCATCGGCTCGATTGATGGCTCCCCGATCCCGGCAAGCCCTGATCCGGCAGTTCTCCTCACTCTCCAGCTCTCATCATTTAAGCAATTGATCAGGAGCGGGATTGCCGGTGCGCCGATTCCGCTGATCGAATGAACCGCAGTAATCCGCACCTCGGGATCGGAGTTACCGAGTGAATCGTCAAGTGAAAGCCGGGGAAGATGTGACTCATCCACGCTCTCTGTTCTCTCTTCCTTCGTTTCATCACGTGATCTGAGCCATTTGAATAAACCCATGGTAGCACCTCTCTGAGAAGGTATCGTCTGATACAGGGTATAAAACTACCTTTTTGGTTCCTGAAAATGCTACCCTATCTCTGCCCCCGGATGATCGAAAGCAGATCCCAGGCAAGGGACTCGCTCTGTTTCTGCGATGTCATCATCGTATTGAGCCGAAGGCTGCCTGGCACTTCAATCTCGTCATTGAGATCCTGGATAAAGAGATCGACGATATCGCCATATGCCTCTCGTGTCCCCCGCGAATCGGGAGTCCTTCCCCAGGCTTTCATCAGTGCCGCAGCCGGGCCGGATATGGGACGGCTCCCGATGAACGGGCTGATTGCAATGACAAATACTTCTCTGAGTGCCTCCCGTACCCCTTCACACTCGAGGATCGGCCCGATGCTTGTCACCGGGTTTGATGGGCCGATGATCACGGAATCACTCTTCCGAATCGTCTCGATGACGGCATCGGTTGCAACAGGCGGGATCGTATACTCACGGATGATCTCCGAGATCTCGACATTGCCCCGATGGGTTACCCAGTACTCCTGAAAATGCATGGGTCCGTTCTCTGTTGCCACATGGGTTGCAACAGGTGTGTCACACATCGGGAGCACGGCTGCTTCAACACCGAGGGCAGCAGCGACCTTCGCTGTTGCTTCGGTGAGTGTCTTTCCATCCCGAAGGAGGTTGCCGCGTGCGATATGGATGCCCCGGTCCCGGTCGCCGATTGTGATTGATTCGGGCATCCCGATCCGCTCCAGGTACCGGTTCGTCTCAAGGCTATCGCCCCGAATCCCCCACCATGTCTCTGTGTTTAAGATCCCGGAAAAGAGGTACAGTACGGTATCGATATCAGGGGAGAGGTGGTTTCCGGAGACCCAGACATCCTCGGCTGTATTGACGATGACAGAGAGTTCGGAATCATGGAGTACCTGCCGCATGCCCCTGATCAGCTTCGGGGTTCCGGTGCCCCCCGAGAGGAGAGTAATCATACTGATGATCTCTTCTTCAGAAGTGAAGAGCCTTTGCGGGTGATCCAATATAGGCAGGTTTTTCGTATCATATGCCCATTATCGATGATAGGAATCCTGTTGTTATGGAAGGATATCCCGCTCCTTATCTTACGTTCTTTGCCGAAAAAACAGAGGATCTCGTCTATCGGCTCAGGCTCCCGCGCCGGGGAGAGCCGGAGGTACTCTTTATCTCGGGATCTGTTCGCACTATAATCGGCTACACTCCCGAAAATTTCTCCGATGACCCCTCCCTGCTCAGGCACCTCCTGAAAGATGATGATCCCGGCTTCTTCAGCGATTTGTCCCGGAAAGATGGCGAGTGTACATACACCCTTCACCTCAGGGCAAGGGATGGATCTATACGGGTGATCGAGACGAAGAATGCCATGATCACCGATCCGGAGACCGGAGATCTGATCATTGAGGGTATCGGAAGGGATGTAACTGAAAGGATCGGGCGTGAGAAGGAGATTGTATCAAGGGATTGCATCCTTGAAGCGGTTGGGTATGCGGCATCCGGTTTCCTCTCACAAGGAGACTGGGAGAGCCGGATAGATACCGTGATCAGGAGGCTTGGGGAGGCGGCGGATGCCTCGGGCGCCTATCTCTATATGCTTGACCGGAATAGTAAGAATCCGGTTGCCTGCCTGAAAGGTGAATGGGCTGCTGAAGGAGTCCCTTCAAAGAACCCGGATCAGCTTGATGCCTCGATCTATGGGGAAGGTTTCGACCTCCTCCGTGGCGGAGATGTGATCTTAGGATCGGTAGCCGATCTCGGATCCATTGGAGAACTGGTCAGGATCGCATCTCCTGATACACATTCGGTTCTGGTCGTCCCGATCATCGTCCATGGAACCCTCTCCGGATTCATCGGCTTTAATGAATGCCGCCATGCACGGGCCTGGAGCCAGCAGGAGATCCAGGCGCTTGAGACTGCGGGCAGGATAATCGCAGCTGCAATTATTCGTGATGCCGATCACCGGGCACTTGCCGAAAGCGAAGCCCGGTTCCGGGGTATCTTTGAGCACGGCCCTGTGGGCATTGTCCTGGCAGGTCCCGATTATATGATCATCGAAGCAAACCCCGCCTTCTCCCGGATGATCGGGTACTCAAGGGACGAGCTCTTGTTCTTCTCTTTCAGGGATATTACGCATCCTGATGACATTCACGGAAACGAACGCGGGATTATGGATCTGATGCTGGGGAAGCTGCCGATCTACCGGGTGGAGAAGAGGTACATCAGGAAGGGCGGGAGCGCCTTCTGGGCGGATGTGACAGTCGCACCCGTTGCCACACCGGATGGAAGAGGCTATATCGCAATGATCCGGGACATCTCACTCCGGAAGGAAGCAGAGCAGAAGCTTGCCGAGAGCGAGGAGATGCACCGCTCGTTCCTCCAGCATTTTCATGGCATCGTCTACCGGTTTGTTGAAGGAGAACCCGTCTTCCTCCATGGTGCCGTCACCGGGATCACCGGATACCGCCCAGACGAGATCGGCACCGGCAATCCCTCATGGTCATCGCTGATCCATCCTGCCGATGCACCGGATATCATGAGCCGGTACGATCATCTCTATGCCTCCCCAGGCGAACATTTCAGTGCAGATTACCGGATCATTCATCGGGATGGCAGTATCCGATGGGTGCATGAGGTGATCAAACACAGGATCGGAGAGACCGGCTGCTCCATCATCGAGGCATCGATCTTTGATATCACCAGCAGGCGGGAGATGGAAGAGGAGCTCTCCCGTTCAAATGAGAAGCTCAACCTCCTCCAGAGCGTAACACGCCATGATATCTTCAACCAGCTCAACAGCCTCTCCGCATACACGGAACTGATGAAGGATCTGATCACCGACCCACAGGCATCCGAGTATTGTGCAGGCCTTGAGGCAACCATCGAGCGGATCCACAGGATCTCTGCATTCACCCAGGATTACCAGAGGGTCGGGGTTCATGGGCCTGCCTGGCAGGATCTCCGGATGGTGATCAACCGGGGATTTGGTACAAGGAGCCCGGATGGGATCACGCTCGAGAACGAGGTATCGGGATACGAGATCTATTCTGATCCCCTCCTTGAGAAGGCGATGTACAACCTCGTCGATAATACGATGAAGTATGGGGGGAACTCGGTATCCCGGTTCCGGGCCTCGTGCCGTGAGGCCGAAGGGGATCTCTGTATCTGTCTCGAAGATGACGGGGATGGGATCGATTCATCACTACAAGCCCATCTCTTCGAGTATGGGGCGGGGAAGGGTACCGGTCTTGGTCTCTTCCTGATCAGTGAGATCCTCTCGATCACCGGGATCTCGATCAAAGCTGCCTGTGGCACTCTTGGGGGTGCAGCCTTTGAAATCCGGGTTCCGCATGGCAGCTGGCGGGGAGGGGTATATAATACCTCTCGTGCCTCATAGATCTCACTATGCATACACAAGGGGCACCGGCTCCAGGATCCATGCGATCCAAGATGATCAAGGATCCGGTCCATGGGGATATCGAGGTGGACGATCCGATCCGCCTCCTCCTTGATACTCCCGCCCTCCAGCGGCTCAGGATGATCCGGCAGCTCGGCTTCTCATTCCTTGTCTATCCGGGTGCAAACCATACCCGGTTCGAGCATGCACTCGGGACAATGCATCTGGCGACACGCCTCTGTAACCATCTCTCTCTAGATCAGGATGACTCCCTCCTTCTCCGGGCATCTGCCCTCCTGCATGATATCGGCCACGGGCCGTTCTCGCATGCGATCGAACCGTTGATGGAGTCGATCTGCGGCCATGGCCATGATGCTGTCGATGATCTGCTTGAAGAGCCCTCTGCCGCATCAGCACTTGCGGCAAACGGCCTTGATCCCGGTGAGGTTGCCGCCGTGATCGGGGGTAATCACCGGCTTTCGGGAGCGATCCACGGGGAACTTGATGTCGACCGGATGGATTACCTGCACCGGGATGCCCATTACACAGGCGTTCCCTATGGTGCGGTTGATTCCCACCGGATCATCAGGAGCACGGTCCTGACGCCATCAGGCCTTATACTGGATGATTCCGGCGTTCAGGCGGCAGAGTCGCTCCTGGTTGCACGAACCCTGATGCGGCCTGCCGTCTATTTTCATCATGTATCCCGGATAGCTGAACGGATGTTCCTCATTGCCGCACATGAGCATTGCGTAAGTGGCGGTGACCCGGACCGTCTGGTGGCAATGGATGATTCCGAATGTATCCAGGCGTTTCGGGAGTCAGAAAGCGGGATTGCACAGGAGATGATCCATCGTCTCCTGACCAGGAATCTCTACAAGCGGGCCGTGTATGTCGGGGTTGGCTCAATCAACCGTGCCCGTATCCCGCAGCCGGATCTGAGCGCCTCTTTTACGCTGGCAGAAGAGATCGCTTCACGTGCCGGTGTCGCATCACATGAGGTCTGTGTGGATATACCCGGTTTTCCCACCGATATGGTGATGGGGGTGCTGGTGCAGAACCGGCATGATATCGTCTCGCTTGATGAGATATCGCCTCTGATCCGGGGGATGAATGAGATCCGGCGATCGCAGTGGCGGCTTGGCATCTATTGCCCCGGGGAGCACCGTGAAGCGGTTGCTCTCGCAGCAGCCGGGGTGCTTTCGATCCGTCCGGCAACAAAACAAGATAAGCTTCCAATAGAAACAGAAGATGAGAGGGGAGAGGTACCATGAAGGAACTGGTTGTCGGGGTGACCGGCGCAAGTGGCATGATCTATGCAGAACGGCTTTTGATGGAACTTGAGAAACAGTGCCGGGTGCACCTGGTGGTGAGCGGAACCGCGGAGACGATTGCAGCCCTTGAAGGGATCTCGTTTTCGAATGTCAGGGTTATCCGTGAGGAAAATTCGGATCTGGCAGCGGCGATCGCAAGCGGATCATTCCGGTTCGATGGAATGGTCGTTGTCCCATGTTCGATGAAGTCTCTTGCCGGAATCGCACATGGGATCTCGGATACCCTGATCGGAAGAGCCGCAGATGTCTGCCTGAAGGAACGGCGCCCGCTGATCCTTGTGCCGCGGGAGACGCCGTACTCGCGGGTGCATCTCCAGAATATGCTCGCAGCCCATGATGCCGGAGCAGTTATTCTCCCCGCATCGCCACCATTCTACCAGAAGCCGGAGACGATCGAGGATCTGGCGGATATGATCGTCTCGCGGATTCTTGACCACCTTGGAATCGAACATTCGATCGGGTCCCGATGGAGTGGATATCATGCGTGAATTTATCGAGAGCCTGCGGGAAGCGGGTCTCCTGAAAGAGATAGATGAGGAGGTGCAGACGACCTTTGAAGCGGCACAGATGGCATATCAGACAGACAAGCCGATCCTCTTCCATCATCTCAGTGGAGGGCATCGTGGTGTGATGAACCTCACTGCAAACCGTGAGACCCTGGCGCTAGCCCTCGGAATGGATCCAAAGGGCATGGTTCCGAAGCTTGCCGGGTGCCGGTATGACGGTGCAGTGATCGATGAGGGTTCACTTGCGACATCCGCACCCGATCTCGGCGATATCCCGGTGATGACCCATTTCCCAAAGGATGCGGGTGCCTATATCACCGCGGGAATTGTCTTCTCCTCCTTCGGCGGGGTGGAGAATGCTGCCATCCACCGGATGCTCGTTTCCGGAAAAGACCGTCTTGTTGCCAGGATCGTTGAGGGGCGGCATACCTATCAGCTGATGAAGGCAGCCCATGCAGCAGGCGGGAAGCTTCCCATCGGAATTGTAATCGGTGTTCATCCGGCTGTGACATTCGCCTCATGCACCCGTGTTCCTACCGGAAAAGAGCTTGCCTATGCCTCGGAACTGCTTGGCGGCGGGATCGGGGTGAAGACGCTTTCAAACGGCGTCCGCGTGCCTGATGCCGAGTATGTCCTTGAAGGATACCTGACAGCAGAGACTGCCGCTGAAGGGCCGTTTGTCGATATCACCGGCACCTATGACCCGGTCAGGAACCAGCCGGTGATCGAGATCACCGGGGTTGCCGCAAAACCCGACCCGATCTATCACGGGATTCTCCCGGCAGGTGCGGAACACCGCCTCCTGATGGGCGCTCCCTATGAGCCGCGGATCTATCAGTCGGTTGCCGGGGTGACGAAGGTGAAGGATGTCCTCCTGACACGGGGCGGAGCCGGATACCTCCATGCAGTGGTGCAGATCGAGAAGCAGACGGAAGGAGACGGGAAGAACGCGATCATGGCGGCGTTTGCCGCACATACCTCGCTGAAACATGTGGTCATCGTTGATCCCGATATTGCGATCCATGATCCAGAGGATGTCGAGTTTGCGATAGCAACCCGTGTCCGGGGCGATTGCGACATCATGGTGATCTCAGGTGTCCGGGGCTCGTCGCTTGATCCGTCCCGGATTGCAGATGGCCTGAATGTGAAGGTCGGGGTGGATGCAACAATGCCCGTTGGGCGGGAAGACGAGTATATCAGAGCAGGATGGGATGCATAATGGAGCTTGACAGATCAGATGAAGAGATCCTTTCAGGGGAGTTTGGAGAGACACGGAGGGTGATGCTTGAGATCTTAATCGCCCTCGGAAAGATATACGATGCAGAGCGGCTGATCCCGGTATCGAGCGTCCAGGTGAGCGGGGCATCATACAAGACGATAGGCGATGCCGGTCTTGAATGGCTGGAGGGGCTTGATGCCCGTGCAGTTGTTCCTGCATTCTTAAACCCGATCGGGATGCCGAGGGAGCAGTGGAGTGAGATGGGGATCGATGGCGTCTTTGCCGGGAAGCAGGAGGAGATCCTGAATGCCTACCAGCGGCTTGGGATCCGGCTCACCTGCACCTGCACACCATACTATCACCAGATCGTGCAGTACGGCGATCATCTTGCCTGGTCCGAGTCGTCTGCGGTTGCCTATGCAAACTCGGTGCTTGGTGCCCGGACGAACCGTGAAGGCGGCCCCTCGGCTCTTGCTTCCGCATTAATCGGGAAGACCCCCGAATATGGCCTGCATATCATGAAGAACCGCCTGCCGGATCTGATCATCACCCTTGATGATCCGGCGGCGGCAAAGGACTGGGGTCCGGCAGAGTACGGGGCGCTTGGATTTGTTGCCGGAAAAGAGGTTGGAAACCGTGTTCCGTTCTTCCGCGGACTGCGGCCAAACCGTGACCGGCTGAAGGCGCTTGGAGCGGCAATGGCGGCAACCGGTGCTGTTGCCCTCTTCCATGTCGAGGATATCACCCCCGAGGCACGGGTGCCGTTCTTCAGGAAGTCGTTCTCGGTGGATGAGAAGGAGACGATCGAGATCGCCGTCTCTGACATAAACGCCGTCTTCTCGGATATCGAGGTGAATGCGGTTGCAGTCGGCTGCCCGCACCTCTCGGAAGACGAACTGCGGGGGTTGGCGGATCTCCTCGCCGGGAAGAAGGTTAAAAAGCCGTTCTTCGTCTTCGTCTCGCAGGAGATGCTGAATGAGCACCGTGATCTCGTCACCACCATCGATCGTTCAGGCGCCCATGTCTATGCAGACACCTGCATGGTCGTCTCACCGGCAACCGATAAGCTCGGCTCGGTGATGACGAATTCAGGGAAAGCCTTCTCCTATCTCCCGGCGATGTGCGGGGTTCTTCCCCGGCTTGGGACGATTCAAGACTGTGTCCGGGTAGCCACCGAATAACCTCTCCCAATATACCTCTTTTATCAGCTTTTGGGTTAATCCAGACTATTGATAGAATGACCGACTTACCACCAGAAGAGAAAACCTACCCTCCTGCACCACCGGAGGCGATCGCACGGGAAGTTATCATCAGGCTCGGCCTCAAAGGGCATGAACGGGTGCTGCATATCGGATCAGATGACGGCACCCTGACCGCTGCCATCGCCGCCTGCCTCCCGAGGGGGAAGGTGACGGGTATCGAGTCATCTGTTGCTCTTCTTACTTCATCAGAGGTGGCATATGGAAAGAACAGGTACAATAATGTCGTCTTTCAGGAGGGAGAGCTTGCCGATATGGCATACCAGTCCGAATTCGATTCCATTATCTGCCTTGATGCACTGAACCGGGCTTTGGATCCAGCCCGTGCAATCGGCTCCATCAGGAATGCACTTGCAGATGGCGGCCGCCTCCTTCTCCAGGTGGAGGGAACCGGCCCATCAGAGGAGGTGCTTGCCGGGATACAGGTAATCATCTCCGATCCCGCATGGAAACAGTATTTTACCGGCGATTCCCATCAGTTTCTCATCTTCGGGAAAGATGAGGTGGCAAGGCTCGCTGAGGCAGCGGGGATCACCCTGTCACGGGCCGATCTCGCCCGCAGGGTGGTTCTCCTCCGGGATGAGGGCGCACTCTCCCGGTGGATAGAAAAGAGCTGGCGGCCCCTGATCGGGCAGGTGCCGGGGGAGCGGAGGGAGGAGTTTATCTCAGCACTGGCAGAGAGATACCATGCCCTCTATCCGCAATCAGGTGACGGCTCCTTCCAGATCCCGGTCTCCCGGATCACCCTTGAAGGGAGGGTGGAGCAGGGTTCCACCTGATCTCTCCTTTTAGAACCCGATTGCCTGGAGCAGGTACAGCACTCCCACGATCAGCACTGCGACAACCGGCACGATAAACGCTGCCCGCACCCCGAGCAGTTCCGGAATCGTCTCTGCCGGGAAGACTCCTTTATTCAGGATCGTCCTGTCTAGCCGGGGATAGAGCCGGGCGAAGATCCCTGCGCCTATTACTATTCCGATCATCCCGACGAGTGCATCAAGGGCACCTGAGCCGACCGCGGCTGCTGCGGTGCCTGGGCAGTACCCGAGGACGGCGAAGCCGGCACCAAAGATCAGGCCGCCGATGATGGTGGCACCGGCTGATCCCAGTTTTGTGTGCAGATGGACAAGTCCTGCCGCCTTCATTACGTAGACACCGATCATTCCGACGAGGATCGCGGTCATCATGATCTTCACAACCGTGAAGTCGGTGAGGAGGAGCTGGCCGAGGATAACATCATAGGTGGCAACCCCTCCTTTCTGGAGGAGGAAGCCGAAGATGATTCCGAAGAGGAGCCCGAGAAGTACCTGGGCTTTTTTATTGGATCTCAGTTCATCAAATACCATATCTGCCACCTCAGAGGAATGCGAACCCATAGATCATCCCGGCGACAAGGATGCCGCCGATGAAGAAGAAGATCACTGCCACCCAGCTGGCAAGGCCAAGCTGAAGTGTGCCGGATATACCGTGGCCTGAGGTGCAGCCGCCTGCCCACCGGGCCCCAAGCCCCATCAGGATGCCCCCGAGAAGCGCTACTCCCGCCCTGAGAAGGGCATCTGTTCCAAATGCCCCTGCAAAGAGCGGCGGCACCGTCAGCAGGGAGAAGGCACCGGAGAGATATGCGGATATGAATCCCCCGATCAGAATCCCGATCACAATAATCCACTGCCAGTCAGCAGTCGGCGTGATCTTCTGGTAATATGCCATCGATTCGGCCTTCTCACGTGAAATTGCCGTCTCCACCATCCCGGCGGTCTTTGCATATGCAGTCGATGCCCCGAGGGGCCGGTCAGAGAGGAGGAAGGTGATCCAGATGAGGACCCCGATTCCCGCTCCGACAATATAGGGCGACCATGTCGCCGCTGTAAACCATTCGATCATCTTTCATCTTCCGTCTGATCTCTCTTCGTTTACGGAACCGGTGCAAACCCGGAACGGCTGTATGCGGTATAGCCGCCGCCGAGGTTCATCACATGGCTGATACCGTTCATCTTCAGGATGCTCGCGGCAATGCTCGCCCGCTGCCCGCCCCGGCACATGACGATGTAGTGCTTTTCCTCCTTCAGCTCTGTATAGCGGGTCCTGAGATCATGCCAGGGGATATGAATTGATCCCTCTGCATGGGTGTGATCCCACTCCTCCTGTGATCTGACATCGATTAAGGTCGCCTTGCCGCTCTTCACCAGTGTATCTGCCTCTTCAGGCGGGATCACCGGCACCCGTGAGATCGGGAATGCTCCTGTTCCCCAGGCAAGCATCCCGCCTTCGAGGAATCCGCTGATGGTGTCAAACCCGACACGCCTCAGCTGGAGGGCGGCTTCCTCTGCCTGCTGCTTTCCCTCGACAACCAGAACAATCTCCTGATCCGGAGGGAGCACCCAGCCCGCCTGTGTGGCAAAACTCCCGGTGAGATCGATATGCCAGGTCTTTGGGATATGCATACCAGAGAATGCGGGATAGCTCCGGACATCCAACAGCAGTGCACCACCTTTGATCTTTTCGGAGAAATCCTTCTGTTCAATGGGGGCGGGCTGCCTGAGATTTCGCATCAGCTCCGGCCCCTTCCTGTTGATCTCGGAACAGCGGGCGAAATGGTCAGGTGCTGCGGGCATATCCGAGGTGAGGGCACGGATGAACTCCTCTTTTGTCTTAATCAGAAGGGCGTAGTTGTACTTCTTCTCATACCCGATTGTGCTCGTCCGCTTTGCCGCCATCGCCCTCCCGCAGAGAGAACCCATGCCATGTGCCGGATAGACCTCAACCTCGTCGGGGAGGGTCATGATCTTTGTATGCAGGTTGTCATAGAGGGAAGATGCAAGTTCCTCTGCCATTCCGGGGAAGAGATCCGGCCTCCCGACATCCCCGACAAAGAGGGTGTCGCCCGGGAAGAGGGCAACCGGTGTCTCGCCACGGGCGAGATCGGTGGCGATGTAGGCGATATGTTCAGGGGTATGGCCTGCGGTATCGATCACTGCAAACCGGATATCTTCAAGCTCGATTGTATCGCCTTCGGCAACAGGGGTGTGCGGGAAGGCACAGTTTCCGGATTTAGGTGCATAAATTGCAGCACCGGTCAGATCAGCGAGATCGAGATGGCCCGAGACAAAATCCGCGTGCAGGTGCGTCTCGAGGATATGGGTGATCTTCAGGTTGTTCTGCATTGCATACCCGATGTACCGTCCGATATCCCGTGATGGGTCGATGACGGCACATGATTTGTTCCCGGCAACGATATAGGAGCTGTGGGCGATGCCGGGAGTAAAAAAATGCTGGATGATCATAGGCGCTTCAACTGCCTATGCGATGAGGAGGTAAATGAGTGTTGTGGCGATTGCGATAAAGATCACTGTCATCACACTGCCTGCTTTGAGATAGTCTTTTGTGCTGTATCCCCCGGGACCCATCAGGAGGGCGTTTACCTGGTGGGTCGGGAGGATGAAGGAGTTCGAGGCACAGACCGCCACAAGGAGTGCAAGGGCGGTCGGCTCGATCCCGGTCCCGGAACCGGTGAGCATCACGAGCGGCACCAGCAGGACGGTTGCGGCGACATTTGAGATGATCAGTGAGAGAAGGGTTGCAAGCACCGCAACTGCTGCGAGGATAATTATCGGGTGGGTGCCGATGAGCGCTTCTGTGAGAGATCCTGCGATGAGAGCGGCCGCTCCGGACTTCTCCATCGCTATCCCAAGGGGAATCAGCCCGGCGATCAGGACAACCGTCTTCCATTCAATGGCGTGGTATGCCTCATCGATCGAGAGGACACCAGTGATCACCATTCCCGCAGCACCGGTAAGGAGTGCAAGCGAGAGGGGAACACCGGTCATGGTCAGGGATAATGCGAAAGCAAAGATAAGAACCGCGAGTGTGCCTTTGCTATGTCGCATCTCCTCGCCTTCGGGATGAGTGAGCAGGATCAGATCGCGGTTTCCGGCAAGAAGCCGGAGTGTGTCCCATGAGCCGAAGGCAACGATGGTGTCACCGGCGGCAAGCGGGATATCCGAGAAGTCGACACGGTTCTCGGTCTCTCCGCTGACATGGAGGATCGGCTCGATCGAGAACCGCTGCCGAAACCCGATCTCACGCGGGGTCTTCCCGATGATGGAAGCCTTTGGCCGGACGGTCAGTTCTGCAAACCCGAATCCCTCGCCATCCAGGATCTCTTTCAGCCTGCTGTCGTCGACGGTGGGGATACAGCCTGAATCCTCGATAAACCTCTCAAAGTTCTCAGCAGATCCGAGGAATGCCAGCTCCTGGGAAGGCTCGAGACGGGTTGAGCGTGACGGAGCGACTGTGATATCCTTGTAGGTCCTGACCGCGAGGAGATCGAGCCCGTACCGGACCTTGAAGAATGCCTCTTCACGGGTTTGCCCGACAAAGGGGGATTTTGGAGGGAGCGTGCAGGTACGCACCGGGTGGTCGATCTCCCAGATCTCTGCCACGGTCGGGCCAGGTCTCTTCTCCTCCTTCTGCGGGAGGATTGCGTTCCCAAAGAAGGCGAAGAGTGCGACCCCGGCGATTAAAAGGACAAGGCCGATCGGGGTGACGGCGAAGAGGCCGAAGGGCTCTGCACCTGACTGGCTGAGAAGGTCGTTTAAGACGATCAGGGGGCCGGAGCCGATCATCGTGATGCTCCCACCGAGGATGGCGGCAAATCCCATCGGCATCATCAGCCGGGATACCGGGATCTTTGTCTGTTTGCTGATCCTTCTCATCGCCGGGAGGAAGAGGGCGGCTGCCCCGATATTCTGCATCACCGAGGAGAGGAGGCCGACTGTGATACCGATCGTCGAGCTGACACGCCGCTCTTCTGTTCCGGCATACCGGACGATCGAGCGGGCGAGTCTGGAGGTGATACCGGTCCTCTCGATCCCATAGCCGAGGATCATCACCCCTGCCATCGCCATAACCGCGTTTGAGGCAAAGCCTGATACCGCTTCCATTGGTGTGATGAGGCCAAGCCACGCAAGAGCAATTGCAGCGCCGATTGCGACAAGATCGATCCTGATACGGTCACTCACAAAGAGGATGATCGTGACAAGAAGGACAATCCCAACAAGCAGGATGCCGGTATCCATTGAGAACAACTGGTAATACGGTGGATAGAATAAAAAAGGTTGCCTCAGGCACGGGAGAGCCGTGCTGCTGTCAGGTGGCGTCTTAAGGTTTCTGCTGCTTCGGTATCTGAACCAAAGCAGTCGAGGAGGGAACGGATCTGATGGATCGTTTCCGGATGCAGCTCGTGCTCCATGAAACAGGCGTCCTTCTCGGCAATAGATTCAGGAACTTTCAGGAGCAGAAGAAACTCCTTGAGGGTCTCATGACGGAGATGAACCGATCTTCCGATCGACTCGCCTTCCGGCAGGAGGACAACCCCTTCGTATCTCCGGTACTCAATTAAGCCGAAGGAGTGGAGTTTCCGGAACATCTCAACAACGGTTGATGGCCTGACCCCGAGTTCATGGGCGACATCTTTTGTCCGGGCATATCCCTTGGTGCTCGTGACCCGATAGATTGCCTCGAGATAGTCTTCTGCCTTTCGTGAGAGGTTCTTCACGTTACATCCTCTGTTTCTGAGAGGTATAGAATGTTCGCCTCCCTGGTGCCGGTGCTGCATATACAATAATCTCCTGAACTGATGATATATCTGGTATTTGGTTGATAAGTATGTCGACCGAAAAGTATTCGGATTAAGCGTAAGAACCGGGATATAAACTCAAAAGGGAGAACGGAGAAGAGTGCCCGGTGGCTGGTGCATTCAGCATATCATATCGGGGCACCTGGATGAGGTTTTGGTAACCATTGGCTGAAGTGATGGTATTCCATTGAATAGCCCGGACAGCAGGGCCTCCGCAAGCCTTCGTCCGGGATGGTAAGATCTTCTTCTTTTCTTCACCTCCTGTCTGTTCTGTCCTGCGACCCCGCCAGATCCCCACTACTTCCCCATATGCCGGGGACTGCGGGTCGCTATTCTAATCTCTGTAGTTTGGGAGAGATGAGGTGATCCCAAACATGATTGGTTTTTTCCCAAATCTCCGAATGATCGGCTGGTGAAACGCCTGCTCCCGAACGGGTGACCCATGCTCTTCCTGATCATTGTTTTGTGGCCCTTTCGATGGACATATATCCCACAATGCATGATAGAAAGGTATGGATCAGCCCGGAGATCGGAATCTCCAGATCACCATTGTAATCCTTGCCCTCCTCCTTGCCTCAGCAGCAGAGCTGATCTTTCATGCCGGATATGGTGTTGTAACGGCCTATACTCATCTTTATTATATCATTATCATCGTCTCAGCCTTCTATTTCAGGTACTATGGTGTGGCCGCTGGCGGGTATCTCGCAGTCATGCATCTCTACGCGGAGTTTGTGCTGACGGGAACGGTGACGACGGATGCGGTTCTCCGTGCGGGTTCCTTCATCACTACAGGGGTTCTCTCAGGGTATCTCTTTTCGACATATATCAGGCAGGGCCATGTCAGGGAAGTGCTGGAGGATAGCATGTACCGGGTGCGTGCGATGATGGTGAGCGAGGGTGATATCGTGAAGATGAGAAAGGCGGATGATGTCCCGGCTCTTCTGAATATCCTTGCTCATGGTGAGCTGGATCAACGCTATCTGGCAATAGATGCCCTCGGCCTCCTCCGCGACCCCGGTGCGATCGAGCTCCTTGTTGAGACCCTGAAAAGCGATGCCTATTCGGGGCTCCGGTGGAAGGCAGCAGAAGCGCTTGCCCGGATAGGTACGCCTGCTGTTGGTCCCCTGATCACGCTCCTTGAGGATCCTGATGAGGATGTCCGGTGGAAGGTGGCGATCGCTCTTGGGGAGACCGAAGACCCACGGGCTGTTGCACCCCTCCTTTCACTTATTGATGATCCGGATTCCTATGTGAGGAGCAGGGCAGCGCTTGCCCTCGGCACGATTGGCGAACCTGCTCTTCCCGGTCTGCTTGCCTTCCTGTCATCCCCTGATCCGGCGAAAAGGGCAGCTGTTATTGTTGCACTTGGGGGTATCGGATCAGATCAGGTGATCCCGCCCCTCATTGATGCCCTCTTTGATCCCGTCGATATGGTCAGCCTTGAAGCGGCAATGTCTCTCGCAAAGATCGGCTCCCCGGCTATCCCCCTGCTCCATGGTGCCCTTACATCTGCCTCTCTTAAAGATCGGCGTTCTCTTCTGCTGGATCGGGGCCTTGCTGAAGCCATCACCGGGATCTATGCGGATGCAGATTCCAACCAGCGTATGCAGCTTGCATCTTCTCTCGAAGAACTCGCCGATCCAACCCTCTTACCTTTCATTGAAGAACTGATGGCTGGGAAATCAGAATAAATGCCTATATTGCCTTTTTTTTGAGAAATATGCCTGATATCGGTAACCTTTATTGGCTGGGGAATACCAGATCTCTCCTGTGTACGGGAAATACGGGTATGAATATTGTGTCGAGAAAGAGGATCTGAAGGTCTGTTTCTCACAAGACGATGATTTTCTCCGGTACCACCGCAACCTCGGTGGATCGATTGTGGAGCGGATCATCGCCTCTGAATCCGGGACGGTGATCATCAACCCCGTGGAGCCTTTGAACCTGCCTGATGAAGTAACCCGGTTCCTTGAGATTCGGTTCGAGCCAATCGAGATCGAGCCGGAGGCAACACGCCGGATTTATGTCACCTTTCCGATCGAGATTGCGGTCTTCCTCATGAAGAACGATGCGTACCGGTGCATTGATATCTTCTCAAGGGTTCCGCAGAAGTACTCTCTCTATGGACCGACCGATTCCGGCGTGATCACCCGGTATCACTGGAGTAAGGTCTTCTTCAGGCGCCCCGATCCTGATCCAAGCCTTTATGGAGTCGTTGAGCTGGATCTGATGAATACGACAAAGAACTGGGTGGAGGTCTCCCGTGTGGTCTTTGAGAGCTATGGGATGAAGATCTATTATGATCAGGATCTCGTCTCATTGAGTGCCGGTTTGAAGATTGTCAAGCCGAAACTTGCCTATACCGCATTTGAGGACAAGCCAATCCGGACCGGTATGCAGAAGTCGATCGAGCTGTATTACTCCCGGAAACTCTCTGTCGTTGATAATATGGCGTACTATACAATGGAGGAGGGGCTGGTCTAGATGAGTGCCATTGATGATACGGTCGAAAGTACCGGGTCGGTCTTTGATCTGCTTTCAACATCTGTTCTTGGGGAGATCACCCTTCTCGACATCCTCTGGGTCGCAATCATCGCCATTGCCGGTGTTATTATTGTGCGCATCGTCAGGATGTGGCTGAAACGGAGTCTGGGTGAGAAGATGCCGAAATCGGATCTCGATCTCGCGATCACCCTGGTCTCATACTTTGTCTATATTGTGGTGATCCTCACTATCCTCCCCTATCTCCACTTCGATCTCTCCGGCCTCTTTGTTGCAGGAGGTATCATCGCAGTCGCCATTGCGTTTGCCACCCAGAATATCGTAGCGAACCTGGTATCTGGAATTTTCCTGCTCTTTGAGCGGCCGATCAAGATCGGTGACAATGTCTCCATCGGATCGCTGACCGCAACAGTCCAGAAGATCCAGATCATGTCGACGATTGTCCGGACATATGATGGTACCTATGTCAGGGTTCCAAACTCCAAGCTCTTCACAAGCGATATCACAAACCTTGTGATCCACCCGGCACGCCGGTTTGATTACACGATAGGTATCCGGTACCAGGATGATGCAAAGAAAGCGATCGCAATCATCAAGGGGATGATCGAGAAAGAGCCGTATGCCTTGAAGAGCCCCGGACCATCTGTCTATGTGGACAAGCTCGATGAATCGAGTGTCAATATCGTGGTAAAGATCTGGGCGCCATCCCTCTTCTGGTGGGGGCTCCGGACAGAGCTTCTCTGGAAGATCAAGGTTGAGCTTGAGAAGAACGGCATCCAGATCCCCTTCCCGCAGCAGGAGGTCTGGTTCAATAATATCCTCAAGACAGATATGAAAGCAGTAAGAGGTCCCCCCCCGATAAAGGATATTCCCTTCCAGGAGGGGGCGGAGCCCGATGCAGAGATCGGAAAACCCAGGCCCGGGGATACCCATGACTGGTAGGATAGCGATCCTTGAACTGAAGAAAACGGTCGGTGAGCCCGATCTTGCTGCCCGGCGATCAGCAGAGGAGGCGCTTGCCGCCCTTGGCCCTGATGTGGTACCGGAGATCGCGAGCGCACTTCGAGAGGCTCCGCAGACGATGCGGTGGTACCTTGCACGGGCGATCGCCCGGATGGGTATTCCAGCATTTGAGCCGGTTCTTGAGGCGATCAGGAGTTCTGACGATCCCGAGGTGCGGCGGTATCTGACTGCATCGATTGCGGCTATGGGTGAAGCGGCAATACCGCTCCTTGTCAGGCTGCTCGTGGATGATGATGTCGCAGTCCGCGGGGCAGCGGCACTGGCACTCTGCCGGATTGGTGGACCCGCAATGCCTGCATTGAAAGAGGCATCTGAGGGGGATGATCCACTCCTTCGGAACTCAGCCGGGCTCGTCCTCTTCAGGATGGGTGAAGAAGGGATACTTACGCTTCTTTCAGAAGACGAGGAGTAACAGAGCCATGGAGCTTCCAGCGATGTCGCCAGCGATGGAAGCCTATCTTGCTTCCCTGAACCGTCAGCTTGAGGAGGCCCTCTCGATAGCAAAGGAGGCACGATCACGGGGTATTGATCCCGCAATAACCCCGGAGATCCCAATCGCGAGCGATCTTGCCGATCGGGTTGAAGCACTTCTTGAGATCCCCGGTGTGGCGGCACGGATCCGTGAGCTTGAATCCGGGATGTCCCGTGAGGAAGCAGCTCTTAAGATCGGGGATGATTTTGTTGCCCGGAAGTTCGGCGAGACATCGCGTGAGGAGGTCGTTGATCACGCGATCCGGTGTTCGATGGCGCTCCTGACTGAGGGTGTCGTCTCTGCTCCCAAGGAAGGGATTGCGAAAGTGGGGTTTGGCAGGAACGATGACGGTACCGAGTACCTCAAGATCTATTATGCCGGGCCGATCAGGTCCGCCGGTGGTACTGCACAGGCACTCTCGGTGCTTGTCGGCGACTACGTGAGGCAGGCGCTTGGGATCAACCGGTATATCCCGCGCCAGAATGAGATCGAGCGATATATCGAGGAGATCAGGCAATACAATAATATCCTGAGCCTCCAGTATTCACCGACAGACGCAGAGCTCCGGCTGATCATCGGGAACTGCCCGGTCTGTATCGATGGCGAGCCGACCGAGAAGGAAGAGGTCTCGGGGTACCGGAACCTTGACCGTGTTGAGACAAATGCCGTCCGCGGCGGGATGGCGCTTGTTATTGCAGAAGGGCTCGCCCTGAAGGCCCCGAAAGTCCAGAAGAATGTCAGAAAAATGAAGATGGAGGGCTGGGAATGGCTCGATCAGCTCGTTTCAGGTGCGAAATCAGGTGATGATGAGGTAGTGAAGGGGATCAAGCCCAAAGACAAGTTTATCCAGGATACCATCGCCGGCAGGCCTGTCTTTGCCTACCCGATGCGGAAAGGCGGGTTCCGGCTCCGGCTCGGCCGTGCGAGAAATACCGGGCTTGCCGCAGGTGGACTTCATCCTGCAACGATGTACATCCTCGGAGAATATCTCTCCCCCGGTACCCAGATGAAGGTGGAACGTCCCGGAAAGGCGGCCGGGATTGTGCCGGTCGATTCGATCGAAGGGCCGACGGTCCGGCTCAGGTCAGGTGAGGTGCGGCGGATCGATTCCGAGAAAGAGGCAAAGGCGGTTGCAAACGAGATCGAGTATATCCTTGATGTGGGTGAGCTCTTAATCAGTTACGGGGAGTTTCTTGAGAATAACCATCCCCTGATCCCTCCCTCCTACTGCGAGGAGTGGTGGCTCCAGGAGGGCGGCCCCCGGCATCCCGCAAATGAGATGGAGGCGATCAGCTTTGCACTGAATGGTGCATATCTTCATCCCGACTATACCTGGTATTTTGATGATCTTACCCAGAAGGAGTTCTGCCGGCTCGCTGATCTTGTGGTGGAGCGTGGACGGATGGAAGATGGCGTACTGAGAGTACGCCACGATCCCGAGGTGAAGGCCCTCATCGAGGAGACGCTTGTTCCGCACACGGTGGAGGGAGATGAGATCGTTCTTCGTACCTGCTACTCATTCCTCGCCTGCCTTGGTCTTGGCCTGGATCTCTCGCGCCGCCCCGGCTGGGAGAGCCTGCCTGATTGCACAAACGGCCTTACCTGTGCGGCTCACCTGAGCGGGTTCAAACTTCGTTCAAAGGCAGGAACCCGGATCGGCGGCAGGATGGGCCGCCCCGGAAAATCCGCCCCAAGGAAGATGAAGACAGCACCGCATGCCCTCTTCCCGATCGGAAACGATGGCGGTGCCCGTCGTTCTTTCCAGGGAGCGGGCGCAAAGCGGCGGCAGGAGACGATGGGGGATGGGGATCTCTATATCGATATCGAGACGCAGGGGCAGATCTCAATTGAAGTGGGTGAGCGGCGGTGCACCGTCTGTGGAGAAAAAACCTTCTGGAACCGGTGTGCCTGCGGAGGCCACACAGTGCCTGTTTTCCGGTGCGTTCACTGCAACAAGGAGGTTACAGACGGTGACCGCTGTCCCCGGTGCGATGCCCCCCTCAACTGCAACTTTGAGGTTGAGGTGAATATCAAAAAGGAGTATGAATCGGCGCTTACCACTCTCGGGATGGTTCAATCAGACCTGAAGCTCCTGAAGGGCGTGAAGGGGCTGATCTCCCGTGAACGTTCGGTTGAGGCGATTGAGAAGGGGATCCTCCGGGCGGTCCGGGATCTCTTCGTCTTCAAGGACGGAACCGTCCGCTATGATATGATCGATCTTCCCCTCACCCATTTCCGGCCATCCGAGATCGGGGTGTCGCCTGAGAGGCTCCGTGAGCTTGGATACCTGAAGGATTATGAGGGGAGGGATCTGGTGGATAGCGAGCAGATCTGTGAGCTGAGGCCCCAGGATATACTCGTCTCAGAGGATTGCGGCGAGTATCTCCTGAAGGTGGCAGGGTTTATGGATGATCTTCTTGAGAAGGTGTACGGCCTGCCCCGGTTCTATAATGCAGAGAAGCCTCAGGATCTCGTCGGCCAGCTCTTAATCGGGCTTGCTCCGCATACGAGTGCGGGTGTCCTTGCCCGGCTGATTGGTTACTCAAAAGCCCTTGTCGGATATGCACACCCCTTCTTCCATGCGGCAAAAAGGCGGAACTGTTTCCACGGCGATACCGAGATCGAGGTGTACGGGCAGTCCGGCTGGAAGAAGATGCCGATCCGGGAGTTTGTCATCGAGAATTTTGATATCTCACAGCCGGGATGCGACCGGCTTGGAACCTTCTACTCAGATCCGGCATCCCCCCACATGCTGATTGCAGTGGATACGAACGGAAACCAGAAGATGCGGAAGGTCACCTCGGTCTCGGTACACCGTGCCCCGGCACATCTCATCCTCTTTGAGACAGAACGTGGAAAGAAGCTCGCAGTAACCCCGGATCATGCGATGCTTGTCTGGGACTGTGCGTATCTCCGAAAGATCCGGGCACTTGAGGTGAAGCCGGGGGCACGGGTGCCGGTGCTGGAAGGGGGAATAGTGATTGCAGATACGATCAAGACTGCTGAACCTGTTCCCTGCCTTGATGACCGGGTGTACTGTGTGACGGTGGCAGATGATCACACCCTCCATGCAAACGGGATCTTCTGCGGCCAGTGTGATGGTGATGAGGACTGCGTGATGCTGCTCTTAGATGGCTTAATCAACTTCTCGCGGTCGTTTCTGCCGGAGACACGGGGCGGCTCGATGGATGCCCCCCTTGTCCTGACGAGCCGGATCGATCCGAGCGAGGTCGATAAGGAGACGCTGAACGTGGATGTGATGAGCCGGTATCCGCTCTCTGTCTATGAAGCATGCCTCACCTACACGGCACCAAAGGAGCTTGAGCGCGTGGTGGATCACGTGGAGCTTCGGATCGGCACCCCCGGCCAGTATGAGGGGTTCTCATTCACCCATGATACGACCGATATCTCGGCAGGGCCCGCAACGACGATGTATACCCGGCTTGGGTCGATGGTTGATAAGCTGGATGCGGAGCTTCTCCTTGCGAAGATGATCCGGGCCGTGGATGAGGACGATCTCGCAGAGCGTGTCCTGACGACGCACTTTATCCGCGACATGATCGGGAACTTAAATGCCTTCTCAAAGCAGGGGTTCCGGTGCGCCCGGTGTGGGTCGAAGTTCCGGAGGATGCCGCTTGCCGGGAAGTGCCGGTGCGGAAACAAGATCATCGCCACCGTCTCGGAAGGATCAGTGAAGAAATACCTGGCTGCATCGCTCTCGATCTGCGAGCAGTTTAAGGTCTCCGAGTACACAAAACAGCGGATTGCCGTGATCGACGCCTCGATCAACTCGACATTCGGGGAAGAGGTGAAGCTCCAGCTGGGGCTTGCGGATTTTATGTAGATCGAGGAATGTTTTTTGCATTGGAGCGCAAATATATGTCCTTCAGTGCGAGTGTTACCGAGAGGCCAAAGGTGATCGACTCAAGATCGATTCCCGTAGGGGTTCGCAGGTTCGACTCCTGCCACTCGCATCAGGATATCAGGCTCGATTCTTACCAGGTAGCAGTGTCTGCTTTTAGACCTCCCAACTTCTCAATTTGAGAGGGTTATTCTCTTATAGAATTAATAAATAGCACGATTTCATCGACATTAGTATATGGGTTTGTCAGGGTGGAGAAGAGGTTCGATCCGTTTTCCTGATGATACTGCCTGAGCCTTCGAGCGTTCTCCAATGCCTGATGCTCATTCCCCATTAAATTCTCAAATATATTCTCGACATTGGGTTTTGTGTAATCCTTTTCAAACACACGGAGTTTAGCTGTTGCCTCTTGTGATCCGAGTGAATCCTGAAGATACCGATAATGGAGCAGGAGCCACACTTCAAAATCCGGGTTAGAATGGATTAAATGCATATGGGATCTCAGTGGTTTATGTAATTTCAGCTTATTTCGAGCATTATCTATCTCCGAATCTGAAAGGGTATCTACATCAAATACACAAAATATCCTGTCCTGGCCATTTAGAGGGGGTAAATGTGTTTGAATGTAACCCTCGGCATATTTGATATATTGGGATGGAGATTTGATGTTTGGTTGTACCGTCACGATTCTGATATTCCTGTTTCCATGAATATTCCTCTTCTTTAACTCGAAATAATTGAGTTCTGTCTCTCCATCAGAGAAGATGATGACAAGGGTTCGTAAAGGGCGCTGCTGAGATCTCCGCGTATGTGCCACATTATAACCCCCTTTCCATGATATCCGGCACTCCCCCGTATCTTCCGGAAAAGTAGTTCTTCTCTATTGACCGATCCAGCCTCTTTTCGTAATCAAAAAGGGAATACAGATCGGTATTTCTGGTATTCTTCTTCTTTTCAGTAAACCAGATCTGTTCCCTTCGGAAGATATCGGCTGATAAAAGCCGCGTATTATGGGTAGTTACAATCAACTGTGAATTCATCCTGTTGATCTTATTGCTATGGAAGAGACGGAAGATGTACGTGATTAAATCCGGGTGGAGCCGTGTATCAAACTCGTCAATAATAAGGACTCGCTGATGATTCTCAAATGCATCCCGGAATAATCCAAGCAGGTTAAAGAAGATCCGGGTTCCAGCAGATTCAAATTCAGAGAATGTATTTATGATCTGATGGCCGTCATCCCGGGTATGTACGCTCTTTAATTCTGATGTCATTATAGCTCCATCAGGAAGAGGTTTTTTCGTATCTTTTTCAATGAATTGAATGACGATATCGGGAATATCTGTTCTCTTCAGGGTTTTTATAGTGCCTGATACATCATGAATATCAAAATCGGCAAAGTTTAGCAGATTAATTATTTTATCCTTATTCTCCTGTGATCTGTTCATATAGTTAATCGTGTATCGGTCACCAATATCCATGATGGAATCCAGATAATTTAAATTCTCATTAAACCACTTAAATGCCGGTCCAAAGGGTTTGTATTCATTATTTGCTTTTGAGAGGAAGAGGACATTATTTCCTGTGTGGCGAAAAAGCCCCTGTTGCTCATCATCATCCTGGTATGCCTGGAGATCATTTTGATTCCGGATAAAGATCGTCTTTTCGCTTTTTCCTTTGAAATACACGAGTTCCTCGGATATTATTTCATCTGCATTATAGGAGAATGAATAGCGGTATTCCGTTTCATCGATGATGAAGTTAAGTGAGAAAGTTGTTGGTTTCTCTGCATACTCAGAATTCAGGATGAATGGAAAATATGGGATTTTATCTCCTTTATTGAAATTTCGGGACATACGAACAATAAATTGCATCAGGTCAAGAGCGCGGATCTGGTTTGTCTTTCCCGATGCATTCGCTCCAAAAATGACAGCGCTTTTCAGTAATTTCGTTACCCCCGTAACTCCATCAACCCGGATTAAGTTCTCCGCCTTCTTCCTCTCTTTCGAAGGTACCATGCTGAATGTTGTCTTTTCAGAGATGGAACGGAAGTTTTCCACACTATATTCTATCAGCATATACTATACTCAGATCTCCTGAAAGATAATGGTATTGGTAGATTATACGATTTTTTCGTAGAATCTCTCAATATTCTAACGTCCCTGAAAACCCATGCATTTGCCATCATATTGTATTATCTATCCAAAATGCACTTCTCTCTCCAAAACTGTGCAATGATGAAAGGATCAGGTGATCGATCATTTCCGGGTATTCTCCAGCAACTCCAAAAGCTCCATACAGTAAAACCCCTCTTTCTGAAACTCTGCGACATCTTCAATTTCACGGGCAACAACGCCGGGCGAGACCTGGTAGGAGAGCCCCTTCACTGCGGGTAGTTTTGCTTTTAATGACGTGAGAATGGAATATGCCTCGGAGCGGGTGAGTGCCGTGTTCATGATCTCAACTGCAAGATCTGCCCCCTCGGATATTGCGAGGAGATCGATCTCGTCGCCCCGGCGGTTCCACCATGAGCCGACTGCATCATATTCCGTGATGAGACGTTCCCTGAGAAGGGTTCGCACCATCTCTTCAAATGCAAACCC
>NPIG01000342.1_pt1 | contig 42115 bp, 48 predicted proteins | sample 8637441 | NCBI WGS metagenome assembly NPIG01 (sample SAMN07420675, study PRJNA396082) | bioreactor metagenome | isolation source: sample BR6 brine-fed electro-methanogenic bioreactor BR | place: Japan: Kochi | collected 2016-06-14
AGTGGGTTCGTGCAACAGCCTCTGTTGCGGTTTTTATTCTGAAGGGATCTCCCTTGGAGAATTGAATTCTGGTCAGCCCACTATCTGCCTCTGTTTTTTTGTCTTCTTTTTTAGCAAAACGATCCCCCGGTCAAACCGGTACCTTGCCCGTTGCTACGTACAGGATGAGAATAATGACCGGCTGGTGCACAAGGTAGATCAGCAGTGAATGTTTTCCGGCAAATTCCAGAAGAGAGCTCCCGCCGGGGAATGAGGATGGCAAAGAAAACCGGCGCATGCCGCCCGGGTACAGGAGAGCACTCGCCCCGATACCGATCAGCACCATGCCGAACCAGGGAAAGAGCGGGGTATAGTCTACGGACCAGAATGTTGCCGGGTGGATCCCGAGCGGAAGCAGCCAGGCGGGTCCGGCAATATTCCCGATCGCGAGTCCGAACAGGATGCAGACTCCCCCTAACAGCAGGTTGGATGCACCGAGCCGGTAAAAAAATGGTGCCAGGATGATCGAGATCCCGATAAGGTGCAGGATGCCGAACACGACAAAACCGTCACCGAGATACAACCAGGTTCCCAGCGTGACCAGAAGACCGAGTGCAAAGATCCCCGCACCCCTGATGAGGAATTTTCGGTACAACTGCCAACCGGATAAAGCGTTTTTAGTGCGAGCGTAGCTTAGGGAGAATGAGACCCCTACAATCAGGAGAAACAACGATGCCGTTGACAGCCCGAAATACCGCCAGAACCCACTGCCGGTACTGACCGGGAAAATACCAAAATAACCAAGATCAAAGACGAAGTGAAAAATCACCATCATCAGGATCGCGATGCCGCGGACAACATCGATTTCCCCGTACCGCGATCCCCGATCCTGTGTCCCGTCAGACATTCCTATTCAGGTTCGCCCCTTCGATCTCTCATGTATCTGATCAAAGCCCTGGCTTCATCGAGATAAAGATTCACCAGTTCACGGGTGAAATCAGCAAGCCCCGGCATGATCCTGAAAAGTGCCAAGGTTATCACGACAAGGACTCCCAGTGAAAGGATCTCGGCAAAGACGTTATGCGCCCAGAAGAAACTCGCGTAACCGGCCCCGAACTCGGTTGTGCCGGTCGGGTCGGGAATGAATGCAAACCACTGGTCCGACCAGGCAATGATCACCCCGGCAACCCGGAGGAGGTTGAGGATGTAGATAGTCGGTACCACAATGAGGAATGCATACACTCCCTGTCTGATCGTGAGATCCCGGGAACCTGCCGCAACCCCGAGCAGGATTGCCATTGCAGTAATCCCGGTGCAGGCAAGAATAATCTCCGTTGAAAACCCGTTCCGCATGATGATGTTCCATCCTTCAAGCTGTGCATCCCGGCCAAGGATATGGAGCAGCCAGACCACCTGCTGGACAACGATCGCGATAAGCGCATCCCGGAACAGGGGGATGAACGCAAAGGGGACGTAAATGAGTGTGCCGACAGCAGCCGCATTTGACAGTTGCATCACGATCGAGCTGTCAGCGAGAAGCTCCCGGATGGTGATTGCGAGAAACGGTACCGACAGGACTGCTATCGCCGGGTACAGGAAATTATCCAGCGTGAGATACCCGGGGACTTCGATCAGGAGATTGACTACGATGAGCGTCCAGCCGGCGATTGCAGCATACTTTTTCCCCCGCCCCGCTACGAGGAAAATGATGAACGCGAGAAATGCTCCCAGGATGAGAATTTCCGTCATGCCAGTACCCCGGTAAACTTTCCGACAACGGTTTCATCCGGGCCGGTCCAATTTACAAATACCACAGCATCCTGCTGCATCTCCTCCATGTTACACCGCTCCGCTCAGCATCAGTGCACCGAGTGCTACCATGACGATGCCCATGACCAGCCGCACCCAGCGTTTGCTCCCCGACCGGAACGTTTCCATCCGTTCCGGCGTCCCGCCCCAGTACATTGCAATCAGGATGAGGATCAGGGGGAGCACGAAGATCAGGTTGTAGAGCAGCAGGTACGGGATCCCTTCGGCAAGCGTCATCCGGTCTCCCAGGAGTCCGAGGATCGCAAGGTAAATCCCACCTGTGCAGGGAAGTTCGACCATACTGACCAGCGCTCCGAGAACGATGGCGGACGGGATGGAAGCCCGCTTGATGTACCGGTCAATCGCACCTTTCTGTGAGGCCGGGATCGCGAGCGTGAAGATCTCGCGTTTAAGGAGAACCTCGGCGATGTTGATGAGCCCGGTAATAAGTGCGACAATCGCGGCCAGCGTGAAGACGATGCCGGTCAGGCCAATCTGCTGGACAACGGTGAGCAGGCCGAGCCCCGCAATGAAATAGACAACAAAGACCGTAGCGATATACGTGCAGCCGACAAGTGCGATCCGGCGCCGTTCCCCGAGCGATGACAGATACGCGAGCAGAAGGATCAGGACCGCAAAGGCGCACGGGTTGATGCTGTCGATGACTGCGGCGATCACGATCGAGGGGACGGTCAAATCAACGGGTTTTACCGGCGACAGGTCGAACGGGAGCCCGCCGGATTTCGTATAGGTTGCCGGGCAGACACCGGGATTTGTGGTGTACCAGGCAATCCGCTCTTCAAGCTCCGTGCGGATGGCCGTTTCACCAACGAGCGCCCGGTCTCCGATGAACAGGGTGGGGACTCCTTTCTCGGTCACCCCGTACCGCTGCTGGAATTCCGCGAATATGGCCTGGTTCGTGGTATTGAAATACACTTCATACGTTTTCAGCTGCACCTGGGGGTATTTTGCGGCAAGCGCATCGATGACGGGTTTCACCCGTTCGCAGTGCGGGCATCCCTGCCCGTAGAACACGTAGATACAGATTGTGTGCTCCTCCCCGCAGGCCGGGTGCAGAGGGCAGGTTCCCTCCCCCCCTGATGCAGCCGAGACCGGCAATGCAAGAAGGAGCAGGATCACGAATACTATTGCTATTCCTGCCAGAATTTTGCGGTTTATTCTCATGTCTCAAAACCTCTGATTGGGACTATACGAACAATACCATTCTGAACATATTCCGTACCCCCGGAGCAAAACCCACAATGATCATGGCCAGCAGGATCAGGTGCCAGAGAACCGGGGGAGCATCCTTCCTGTACTGCTGGAGGACATACACGGCGGGAAACAGAACCACGAGTTTCAGAGGGAACATCGAAAATGCTGTTCCGGTCCATGCGATCAGGGCGCCACCAACAACATGCGATTCGGTGTAAACAATGGAGTGCAGGTCGATCCCATAACTCGTGGCGCTTGCATCCAGCAGCTGGCCGAAGATGAGCACGCAATAGAGCGGGTCGCTTGCATATTCCCATTTGAGCACGTACCGCATGAATGCCCAGACTGCGCAAGAGGTAACGATGGCCAGACTCATGATAATGAGAAAGACACTGATCGCGACCTGTGAATAGGTAAGCCCCCACCATACCAGGAATGCTGCTGACATCGTACAGGCGAGTGTCCCGATGCCTGCGTACCCCGTGTGGTAGGAAGTGATTATCCTGGCACGCTCAAAGGTCCGCGACAGCAGGAGTGCCGCGACCGTAAAGAAGAACAGGGTAAAATAAATCAATGGCGTAATCAGGAGAAAACGAAGGTCGGACGTAATGAAACCGGTATCCTCGACAACCCGCAGGAGCCCCCCGAGAACGATGAACGGGACGGTGGCAAGGACAAACTTCCCGTCCACCGGAATGCCGGCCCGGTTCAGCCAGCGGTAGATGAGGTACACTGCAATGATGAGGATTATTGCATAGGTCAGGGTGTCCACAACATTGTACGGCTGGCCGTACCGGATGGGATCGATGTAATACTTGAAGATGAATTCGCTAATCATAATGTCAGTCCTGATGTGCAGGGAGGAACCGGCTTTAAGGAGAAGAGCAGGTTCCGAAATGATTCACAATCGTTATTTTCCAAACGTTATAGTCCTTGGTATCCGGTTTGCATAGGCTCCCGGTTCTATTCTGCCGGTTTGGGTAAACGGCAAAATGGTGGTTGTGAGCGGTAACCATTACCGCTTTGCAACCCGCAGGCCGTTCCCCACCGCGAGGAGTTCAGACGCCTCGTGGAAGATTACTGCCACGGTCACACCGACAACCCCGAGAAGGGCGCCCGGGATAAGGATAGCGAGCACCGCGACCGAGAAGACAATGTTCTGGTTGGAGACCGACAGGGCTTTTTTCCCGAATGCGATAGCTTCCGGTACCTTTGAGAGGTCGTCGGCCATCAGCGCGACATCGGCCGCCTCGATTGCCGCATCGGTGCCGATCGTCCCCATTGCCACGCCGACCGTAGCTTTGGCAAGGGCCGGGGCATCGTTGATGCCATCACCGATCATGACGACCGCCCCGTACTTCTCTTTGAGAGACTCAATCGCAGCAGTCTTGTCCTCCGGTTTCAGGTCTGCCCGGATATCATCGATACCGAGATCCGCTGCCACTGCTTTTGCCGTAACTATGTTGTCACCGGTCAGCATGATGGTTGCAACTCCCATGGCGTGGAGCTCGTCGATCATGGCCTTTGCATTCGGCCGGACCTGGTCCCGCACGGCAATGAGGCCGAGGATCTTTTCCTGCGTTCCTACGAATATAACCGTCTTTCCTTCAGACCGGAGTTTGTCGGTTGTTCGCTGGGTTTCTGTATCCCGGGTTGCCGTGAAATACTCCGGCCTGCCGGCGAACCAGGGAGTTCCACCAATAATTGCCGTAGCAGCCTGACCGGGAAGAGCGCATTCGCCCACTGCTTCGTGCGGCTGGATGTTATCGGTTTCCGCACGTTTCACTATTGCCCGGGCGATCGGGTGATCGGAACAGCGCTCGACCGTGTACGCAATCCGGAGGACTGCCTGTTCATCTCCATTCAGTGAGATGATATCGGTCACTGCCGGGGTTCCGGTCGTAAGTGTCCCGGTCTTGTCGAATGCGACCGCCTTGGTCTTCCCGAGATTTTCCAGGTGGATACCTCCTTTGATGAGAATACCACGTTTCCCTGCCGAACCGATACCCGCCGCAACGGCAATCGGTGTGGACATAACGAGTGCGCAGGGTGCAGCCGCAACAAGGAGCACAACGCCCCGGATCGCAAGCTCGTTGAACGGGATGCCGAATAACGGCGGGACAACGATAAGAATGAGGGATACAAAGAGGATCGCCGGGGTATACTTCCGCCCGAATTTCTCGATGAAGGCCTGCGTCTTGCCCTTCTGCTCCTGCGCCTCCTCGACCATGTGGATCATCTTCATGAGGGAATTGTCCTTAAACGTCGCGGTTGCCCGTACCTCCAGGGCGCCATCGACATTCAGGGTTGCGGCAAAGACCTTCATGCCCTCCTGCTTCTCTGCGGGTACGGATTCGCCAGTAACTGCCGCCTCATTGATACTGGACCGGCCTTTCACAATGATCCCATCCGTGGGGATGCCTGCGCCGGGTTTCACCAGGAACATATCCCCGACTTGCAGCTGTTCGGCCGGGATCACCTGTTCGGTCCCGTTCCGGATCAGGACCGCTTCCTTCGGCGCAAGGTCCAGCAGTTTCCGGATCGATGCCCGTGTGCGTGCGTAGGTGATATGTTCAACGCCTTCTGCTGCGGCGTACAGGATGACCAGGGTTGCGGCCTCGTCCCAGAGCCCGAGTATAATTGCCCCAAGCGTTGCGGCGATCATCAGCATCTCGATGTCGATCGCGTGCTCGTGGATCAGGTCTTCTAATCCTTCTCTCACCCAGTGATACGCACCGATAGGAATAGCGATGAGGAAAAACAGGTTCTCGTACAGACCCGTGATAATTCCCAGGTGGCCGAGTATCATTCCGGTTCCGGCAATCACTCCGGCAATCAGCGCATTACGGAGCGGAGGAAAACCGTACCATTTCCCCTCATAACCTCCTTCTTCATCTTTATGTGAACATGCATGACCCATGTTATCCTCCCCTGTTTATTGGTAATTTCATAATACATAGTATTTATTTAATAGCTGATAAAAAAATAAGTAATGTACCAGTTAGGTAGTATCCATGAAGAAACCTCCAGCTGTAAATGATAATATCTGTTTCTGCCCGCTGTCCGGGATCCTCGATATCATAGCGAAGAAATGGGCACTACTGATAGTTGCTATTCTTGGTAACGAAGGTGAGAAGGGATTTAATGAACTCAAAAGAGATCTCGGCTCTATCAGCCCGAAACCACTCTCCGATACCCTGAAGAATCTTGAACGAATCGGGCTTGTGAGCAAAAAGGTCATGGAGACCTCGCCACCGACCGTAAAATATTCGCTTACTTCCGATGGCAGGGAATTGCGGGAACACCTGATCCCGATGCTGGTCTGGGTCTCGGAACGCGGGGGCCAGGATATGCCGGGGTGCCCGATACGGGCGCGGAAAACTTCTGGTAAGACAAAAGTCAGGAAAACCAAAGAAAAATAGGGAAAATTACTTTTTCAGATCTTCGCTCATCTTCTGGAACTGCTCACTCGTGATTTCGCCTTTTGCATATCGTTCCTTCAGGATATCCATCGCAGTCTTTCCTTCTATGATTTTATTCCCGCCTGTCTCCCGGAGAATCACATAGAGTAGCAGGGCGAGAATCCCGACCATCGGGATGATGATCAATATCCACCAGAGGAGCCCGTTCATCCCGCGTTTGTTTGCATCCTGATAAATGAAATAGCCGATAACGAGGAAGACGATGAACCAGATGAGCATCATCCCCCACATGCCGAAGAACGGGAAACCCCAGCCGCCATAGCCTCCACAGCATCCGGCACCGTCTCCCCACCATGAATCCATCATGTATGCCATGAGTGAGGAATGTTCTATTTGTCAAGATAAATGTTGGGTATCAGGCAAAATGTGATCATTACTTTGTACCTGATCCAAAATAAGCCCAAATCGGGCTCCGTTTCCCCTCCCCACATCCGGAAAACCCCGTAAATCCGAGATTTTCCAACTCCTTAAAAAATACGCCTGAAATGGGCTCTGTTTGCAAAAATACGGCAGAATTGCATGTCGTTAAACGACCACCGGAGCCATTCTTTTCGACCCTTTTTTGGCACCTGCTTTTCTCCATACGGACCCCGAAAAGGCTGCCGGAATGCGAATATGAAGGTCGTTTTTTCCGGGGATGTCTGAAAAACAGGGTTTTAGTCTGGAATGCAGGGAGCCGGTCGCGGAGCAGGGGCGAGCACGACGAAGCTGTGCGAAGCGTGCGAAAGCGGGCGGCGTTCCTCACTGCTTGTTCTTTCCTTTTTTTTAAAGAAGAGGAGACCGTGCAAAAAAGAAGAAGATTACAGTCCTGCTCGCTCAACGATAACATCAGCAACAGCCTTCGCACTCTTGAATGGGAAGTCTGTTGTCTTGAGCAGTTTTCCGGCATCTCCGGCAGTCATCTTGAGGTCGCCAACCTGACAGGTTGTAGCGGCACCGTTCGGAAACGCTGCAATAAGATCCGCGGGTGTCTTGACGGGGAACTTCGCTCCTGCGAGTGCTCCGGAAATCTGTGCATGAATTTGTTCCTTAACTGATTTTGTCATGGTACTTTCACCGGATATGCATCGTTATGTTATGGATATATACTTGAGCGTCATTAAAATATACAAAACAAATTAGTATAGAAAAATGACCCGCAAGGTAATGAAGACACACCTCAACACCATAATGAAAGGAAATTAATCTATGGGAGCAACACTGGGTTCTCTGACAGAAATACGGGAACTGAAAACCGAGATTGCAGGACTTCGTAATGAGCTGAAACGGTTCATCGAGCATGCAAACCTGCAACACGTGGATGGGATCCTTTCGGACCTGAAGAAAAATTACGCAGACTTATTCACGAATCACCAGGTTAATACTGCAAAAGTTGATCTCTCCTCCCATATGGTCAACGACTGCAAAATGCGAAGCAAATGCTTTGAACTGTTCATGGATTTTTTACAAAATACCGCCCGACATATCAAAGACGGGCAGGTATCTGATGAAATTATCCAATCCTACCGGGAACAGATGAAAGTGCTGCGGAAGAAAGGGCCATATGATAAGTGCGATACGTGTTTTTCTGAAGTGCACCGCCTTTTTGAAAAGCAAGTTGACCTGATGCAATCACTGGGTATTTACACGAAATCAGGAGAGAACACGGAAATTATTGCAGAAATTTCCGACGATACCTTGGTAAAGGATTTGCTGGAGCCTGTTGCGAATATTCAGCGTTTTCAAATCCTCAAAGCACTTACCGTCCAGACTCGGACATTTTCTGATATTTCACAGTTGACCGGGCTGCGTGGTGGAAATCTCCTGTTCCATATCAAAAAACTGACAGATTCCGGAATGATTCTTCAGCGTCACGAAAGGGGAGACTACATTATCACAGACAAGGGATTCAAAACAATGTCAGCAATATCACAGTTACATAAACTCCTGAATTCCGAATAAACCTCCAGTTCTTCATTTTTTCTGCGGGTAAATCACCATTATCCTTTTGCTGACATGAAGATCGGTCGAGACTGTTCGTCTCCGCTGCACTACCGCTCGCTTCGCTCCCCTCCGTTCCGCTCCGCTCACAGACTCTCCCTTGCTTTCCCGGAGTTGCCCGGTTGAGATGCAGTACGCCCCTGGCTTGTCGCGCTGCTCTTTGCGCCAACGGCTGCCCCGGCCCGCTCCTCACATACCGCTGCGCGGAATGTTCGTCGCTGTGTACTGAGCAAGTGTCTAACGCTCAGTGACTCACCGCTTTGGCGGTTCGTTGTCTTCGCGCCCCTGTTGCGGTGCTCGCTCGGGCCGCTGTGCCCCGTGACCAAATTGATTCGTACGGGAGTGCACAAAGAACCTTAGAATTCTCCAGGGTGCCATGAGTGATTTGCGGCGGGATTTGCCGATATCTGTTCTTTTTTTGTGAAGAAAGGAGAAAAACCATACAAGAAAAAATCCGTGATGACACGTGCGGATTACCTCATTTGGAGCATGACTGCCATTCGTGTCTGGATGAGGAATTGTAGTCCATATTTTCCTGAAATGGTGGTTGGCAGATGAAAGTACGTGAAAGTGGTATGCCTGACGAGGAGATATGGGAGACCTTCTTTTCACCTACGGATATTTTTTGGGCATTGGGAATCGACAGTTCAATCCGGGATCTTGCCGAGTTCGGTTGCGGGTATGGTACATTTACCCTCCCGGCAGCAGAAACAATATCCGGGACCCTGTATGCAGTTGAGATAGACCCCCACCTTATCAGCATTGTAAAGGACAAAATCAGGATTCACGGTGTTCGCAATATACTATGCATACATCGTGATTTTATCTCGGAAGGGACCGGTCTTGACGATGATTCGGTGGATTATGTGATGTTGTTCAATATCCTTCATGATGAAAGGCCGGACCGGATACTCAGGGAAGCTTATAGGATTGTGAAACCGGGAGGAAAAATCGGGATCATACACTGGAATTACGATCAGAGTACCCCGAGAGGTCCCCCTATGGAGATCCGCCCGAGATCCGGACAGTGCCGCGAATGGGCGGAAGAGGCCGGTTTCCGGTATGTAACAAATTATGATCTCAAACCATATCATTATGGGCTGGTGTTTTTAAGGCCCTCCTTTCGGTGAACCCATGAAGCTGCTGATGTTCGATACAAATGAATTCTGGTACAAGACGTTTAGTAAGACTGTTGAACGGGTCGTGACCTGCGATAAGGAAGAGACTGCGAAGGATTCACTGGTCATTTTCATTAACGTCGAGAAGGAGGATGAAATCCAAAAAGATAAGGTCGTCAGGAAGGCTGTCGACAACATTTTCTGGCTTGTCAAGAAGACCGACAGGAAAAAAGTCGTCCTGCATTCTTTCGGGCACCTGTCAGAGAGCAAGTCTGACATCGGGTTCGCGGAAGAGGCCATTGAGGCAATCAGAGACAAGCTGGTCCAGAAAGGACTCGCAACTTCGGTAACACCTTTTGGATACTTTCTCGAATTCAAAATTCATGTGAAAGGTGAATCGCTGGCAAAAGTCTGGAAATCGATCTGATCCGGAATACACAGTTCCCGTAAAGAAGATAGATAAACCGTCTGCAAAAAAATTACATTTTTCTCTCTTCTTCAAACTTATAGCGTTTCAACAGCGCCGCATTCCCCACCACGGTGAGGGATGACAGAGCCATCGCCGCTGCTGCAATGATCGGGTTCAGGAGCCCGACTGCGGCAACCGGGATTGCGAGCGTGTTGTAGGCAAGCGCCCAGAAAAGATTCTGTTTGATCTTGCGCATGGTCGCTTTCGAGAGTTTGATACCCTTGACAACATCGCGGAGATCGTCCCGGATCAGCACAATTCCGCCGGTCTCTTTGGCTACATCAGAGCCACTGCCGAGAGCAATCCCGATATCGGACTGGGCAAGTGCAGGGGCGTCATTGATGCCGTCTCCTACCATCGCGACGACCTTCTTCTCTGCCTGAAGTTTTTTGATCACGTCCGCTTTCTCGCCGGGCAGGACATTGGCGATCACCTTTTCGATCCCGACCTGTGCAGCAATGGCGTGGGCGGTTCGCTCGTTGTCGCCGGTCAGCATAATCGTCTCTACGCCAATGGCCCTGAGTTCCTTCACGGCCTCGACGGCATTCTCTTTCAGCGTATCGGCGACCGCGATGATCCCGCTAACGGTACCGTCCACCGCGACAAGCATCGCGGTCTTGCCCTGTACCTCGAAGCCCTGGATCTGTTGCTCATACCCCCCGATGGAGATACTGTTTGCTTCCATCAGTCGCCGGTTGCCGACAAGAACGGTCTTTCCCCCGACGGTCACTTTGATCCCGTGACCCGGTACCGCTTCAAAGGATTCGGCACTGGTAACCACGAGCCCCCGCTCCTTTGCCCCACGGACGATCGCTTCACCGAGCGGGTGTTCGGAGCCTTGCTCAGCGATGGCAGCAAGCCTCAGTACTTCGTTCTGGTCTTTCGCGATAATATCCGTGACCGATGGTTCGCCTTTCGTCAGCGTCCCGGTCTTATCGAATACCACGGTGGTGAGTTTCTCCGCCCGTTCAAGATATTCTCCGCCCCGGATCAGGATGCCGGCCTCTGCCCCCTTTCCCACACCGACCATGAGTGCCGTGGGCGTGGCTATCCCGAGCGCACACGGGCAGGAGATGATCAGGACAGCAACGAACGCAAGTAGTCCTGCCGTAAAGTTCCCAAGAATCACAGCCCAGGTAAAGAAGGTGAGGATCGCAACTGCGATAACGACCGGGACAAAATACTCTGCGACCTGGTCCGCGAGCCGTTGGATCGGGGCGCTGGATGCCTGGGCTTCCTCCACCATGTGGACGATCTGCATCAGGGTCGTATCGTGCCCGACCTTGGTGGTCCTGAACTTCAGCATCCCCATCTTGTTCATCGTTGCCCCGATGACCGGGTCGCCGGGGTTCTTTTCGATGGGGATACTTTCCCCGGTGATCATCTTCTCGTCAACCGCAGATTGCCCTTCGATCACGACACCGTCGGTCGGTATCTTCTCTCCCGGCCGAACCACCACGATCTCATCTACCATGAGCATCTCGGCAGGGATCTCCACCTCAACCCCTTTCCGGATCACGCGTGCCGTGCTGGGCCGGAGATCCATGAGTGCCCGGACTGCCGCAGACGTGCTCTGCCGCATGTAATCTTCCATGAACTTGCCCAGCAGGACGAAGGCGATGATGACTGCCGCAACTTCAAAGTAAACATCGGTGGTTTTAACCGGCAGCACATCCGGAAGAAACAGGACAAACACGCTGAAGAGATATGCGGTGGTCGTGCCTATTGCGATCAGGACATCCATGTTCGCCCGGTGAGCCTTGAGAGCAGAATATGCCCCTTTGTAAAAACCCCAGCCGCCAATGATCTGGACCGGGGTGGTGAGCAGGAAAAGCCAGTATCCCCACGTGAAGTACGGGAGTGCCGGGATCGGTGCCCAGGTAACAAGGGTAGCCCCGGCTGCGAGTGAAAGTGTTGCCACAACGCGGAGCAGGGCAAGGATCGCGACTGCTGACACTGCAACGGCAACCCGGGTCTTCATACTTTTGAGCTCTTTTTCGGGGTCTTCAAACGCAAGCGCACAACTCTCCATACAGAAATAATATGTCCTGCCGCCAATCACCCGTTTTATCGAGGTCTCTTCATCGACATCCATGCCACATACCGGATCTTTCGCCATGATTCACATCCTGCTGGTTTTCCTCATCATTTATCCTGCGGAATCGATCCCTGTTGGGATGCAATGATGAGCCATTCAACGTCCATATACATAATCTGTTGGATGCTGACTGGCTCCCGGTCATCCCATGACTTAGTGAGGGTGTATCTCCCGACCGGTCTGGTTCTGCCACAAGGCCAAGGATTATGTAGTAACAATTGTGAATTAGTACATATTATGATCCGAAAGGGTGCATGGGCTATGGTTTTCCTGATGCTGGCAGTCGCTGCATCTCCCGTTACTGCATTTGGTATACCGTCAGGTACAACCATGATGCCCATGAACGGAGGATCCGGGCAGTCTGCCGGCTGCAACTGCCAGATGCCGATGCAGGCAACAGCAGCTATGACCCGGGGAGAGAATCTCCCGCGTGCGACCGGGGGATCGGGATCCTCACCCTGCAGCGGATCGGCCAATCCGGTCAATTCCGGCATATCAACTACTGCAAGCAGGGTCTCTGGTATCCGGAGGATTTATCCAAAGAATGTGCTCGATCACCCGGTGCGGGCAGCAGTCTATACAGCAATCGTTGCCCGGCCCGGTATTGATCTGGCGGGTATCGCAGCGGAACTGAGCATAAACCGCGAGACCCTCCGGTACCATCTCGACCAGCTGGAATCCGCAACAAAAGTTGTTGTCATGCGAGATCACGGGATAGTCCGGTATTATGAGAATCATGGGCGCTATACCCTCATCGAACGTAAGGTGCTCCAGCATCTCTGGAACCCGACGGCAGAACGGATCTTATCGTTCATCTCCAGTCGGCCCGGTATCACCCAGAATGAAGTTGCCGTGCACCTTGCGGTCACAGCACCTACCGTCCGGTGGTACATGCAGCGGTTCAGGGAAGACGGTCTCATCACAGAACAGCATGAAGGGCGATATACCCGGTATACCCTGAATCCTGAAGTATCCCTGTTTATCAGGAATTTGGAAACGAGCACATCCGGTGCCATTGCCGCAGTCTGAAGACCACCATTTGGTATGAACAACATCTCACTTTTTTTAAAAGATAACGGAACCGGATATTTCCTTTTCCGGGAGCTCGCCCCTATGAAAAAAATACCACCGGTCTCCGGTTAAAAAAAAGGCTGGGGAATGTTGAACGGACAGGTGCCCCGGAGCCGGTCTTGGTCTGGTTATTTATCCAGCCATTCGTTCCGTTCAAATTCCGCTCTGGTTATCACTTCCCCAATCGAAAAACGGGTTTCTATACCCGCTGACGATGCATTGGATGGGGACGGTAAATAGGGTTGAATATTTTTTGGTGTTGGTATTGCAATCATTAGGAGATCCTCCCGGGCTTACTCTTTGCCCTGACTGGTGAGTAATCATTATCAGTTGTTCCGGCAGCGTCTGGATACGCATATGACTACACATCGGAAAACCTCCTGGTGATGTAGGATATCATTTTCATTTTTTAGTCCTTTGCGATTAACACATCCATACCCGGGATCTCGTCGAGATTTTTTACCCCTCCTCCGGAGACTATCACCGGTCAAGCGGGTTGAATCATGTTGTGATGTAATATGTAACCTGATATTGGTAATGTGGGGGGATAAAGACTCGAAAACAGGCAAAAATTGCTCTTTGAAAAGAGAAAAGGGTACCGGGATAACCCGGTTATTTTTCTTCCCGAACCATAACAATCGCTTTTTTCGGGCATTCGTTTGCACAGATCCCGCAGCCTTTGCAGAATACAAGATCGATGGTCAGCCCCGTGTCGATCACCGCATCCGGACAGTACAGGGAGCAGAGTCCGCAGGCATTGCATTTGTCCTTATCGACAACAGGCCGGAAGACCCGCCATGCACCGGTCTGGCCGGCAGATCCTTCAACCGGTCTGTTTATGGGATACCTGTCTTGTTTTGTATTCCCGCTCATGCACTCATCTCCTCATATGCGATCTCCGCAACCCTGACATTGCGTTCATCAGCAAACATTTCCCGTATCGCCAATTTTGCAGAATCGGGAGAAACGATCCCAATCTTTGAGAGTGCGCCAAGAACCGGGGTGTTGAGGATCGGGCTTCCCGCGACCACGAGTTTTTCCCGAAGTGCGATGCCGGTAAGGTCGACATGATACGTGGTAAACCCGACAAACTCCTGAAGGCGGGGGCTGTTGATGAGCACCCGTCCGCCTTTTTTCAGTCCGTGAAAGACATCGACTGTCTCCATCACGCTTGCATCGAGGACCACGACAAGGTCCGGGGTACGGATCTGGCTGTAGACCTTGATCGGCCTATCATCCAGCCGGACAAAGGAGACGATCGGTGCGCCTCTGCGCTCGGCTCCGTAGAACGGGCAGGCCGTAGCAAACTTTCCATCCTGGAGCGCAGCCATCGCGAGAAGCCGTGCGGCAGTCACCCCTCCCTGGCCGCCACGGGAATGAATGCGAATCTCAAACACGGTCATTCACCCCGAACCAGAACTCTTCCCCGATTCGCCGGTTCCGGACAAAGCCTGCGATATCATCATAGGTGACTTCCTGGCCACCAAGACCGGCGATAACGCTGTAGACCTTCACGAAGTTCTTTGACCGGACGGAATGGGCGATCACACCCCCAAAACCAAACGAGTAGTTGCGGTCGATGACAACGACCTCTTTACCGGAAAGGTCCAGTTCCGGGAACGGGCGGAACCAGCGAATGCGCATCGAGCCTGCCTTTATGCCCTCTTTGCGCAGGATATCGATAGCAACTTCCGCTTCCTTCCCTAACGTGCCCAGCGAGACCACAATCACGTCCGCATCGTCGCACCAGTACTCCTCAGTAAAGCCGTAATCGCGGCCAAAACGTTGTGCGAAATCCGTTTGCGTCTCTTTGATCACGTTGACCGATGCACGCATCGAGCGTTCGATCTCCCATCGGAACCGGAAATAATCGGCCGGCCCGGTCAGTGCCCCTTAGCCGACAGGATTTTTGGGATCGATTATGTCAGGCAGGTGAATTGGCGGGATGAAATCCCCGGGCTCAATCGTGTCGAGCGGCTGCATGATGTGGGAGAGGGTAAAACCATCGAGGTTCACCATCACCGGTAGCAGCACTTCACTGTTCTCGGCAATACGGAATGCCATGAACAGGGTATCGTAGGCTTCCTGCACGGTCGAGACAAAGACCTGGAGCCAGCCGGTATCGCGCTCCTGCATTGCATCGGTATGTTCGGCCCAGATATTCCAGCCGGGTGCAAGCGACCGGTTCACGTTTGCCATCACGATCGGCAGGCGGGCGCCTGCGGCCCAGTTGGTCATCTCGTGCATATACGAAAGGCCCTGTGAGCTCGTTGCCGTAAATGTCCGGCCGCCGGCAATGCTTGCACCAATGCACGCGGCCATGGCGGAATGTTCGCTCTCCACGGGAATGTACTGGCTGGCGAGCTGGCCGCTTGACACGTAATCCGCGATGGTCTCGACGATCTCGGTCTGGGGAGTGATCGGGTAGGCTGCGACCACATCGGGTTTTGCCTGACGGACTGCCTCGGCAATCGCCTTGTTACCCGTTGCGATCTTTTTCATGGGACCGCCTCTTCTACCGCGAGCCGCCGGTGGTTTTCTACGATTCGTTGTTTGAGGAACTCCACGGTTTTTGGATCAATCCCCTTGAACCGCCCTTGTAACGAGAGGTAATCTTCCAGAGGGTCCGGTTTATTTATCGCTGCTTTTGACGGGCCACTGATCGGCTGGTTCTTTCTCCTGTCAGTCGTTGTCGGTGCTCCTGTCCTGGCTCTCACGGGAGCCGGGTATATCTGTGCAGCAGCGGGTCTCGGGGATACCTTCCGGCTCCTGATTGCGATTGCCATCCTGTCTGCGGGCATTCTTCTCAATTATACCGGCATGAAAATCACCGGTCAGGTCCAGGTGGCAGTCGTCCTGACAACTATTATCGTCATCATCGTCACCATTTTTGGGAGTTTTACTGCTATTGAACCTGCCAACTTCACGCCTTTTATACCCTATGGCTGGGAAAGTGTGGGTCATGCATCAGCCGTACTGTTCTGGTGCTTCATAGGCTGGGAAGCCATATCCCATATCTCCGGCGAGTTTGTTGACCCGCAGCGGGACGCGATACGGGGGACCCTGATCGCCGCCGTGATCATCAGCATCCTCTATTTTCTCACGGCCTTTGTGGTAGTCGGGACGCACAGTTATGGCCATAATCTCTCCGATGTGTCGCTGGTCCACATCATTAAAACCTCGTTTGGCCCATCCGGGGCTATTGTCACGGGTATCGCGGCCCTCTTCATCTGCATGGCGCCGGCCATCGCCTACATCGGAGCGGCCTCCCGTCTGGCGTGTTCACTGGCTATCAACGGGTTTGCACCACACCTGCTGGCCCGCAGATCCGAAAAATACCATACACCTTTGGGAGGTCTCCTGTTCCTCTCGGTATGTTTTACGATTCTGCTGATTGTGTTCAGCACCCGACTCGTCTCGCTCTCCACGCTGATCCAGATTCCGAGCGGCACCTTCATCCTTACTTACATTGGCGGTTGTACCGCCGGCATTGTCCTCTTAAAAGACAGCAGGTACGGCGTCATGATAAGTTCCGTCTCCCTTATCCTGACGAGTGCAATATTTTTGTTTGTCGGGTGGGCGGTCATGTATCCGCTGGTCATCACGATCTGCTAGTACATTTTTATCGTAATCCCCCGGCGGCAGCGGGAATTGTTAACGCCGTGATGGACGATGGGAATGTACTGATTCCTTCTTCCTGTAAAGGGAATTGTCGGGTTTTATATCCCCGGTTAGAGAAGCCAGGAAAATGTGTCCCTTTAAAAGATTTCAAGGAAAAAGAAAAAAAATTTGGGAAAATTTTCCCTGTTTACAGATTTGTCTGAGTCATCGGGCAGGAGTTCTGCTTCTTGCCAGTTCCCCGGCAGCTCCGACAAAAACCAGGTGCTCCTGGATCCGGATACCTTCTGCATAGGATTCCAGCGATACGGGAACTGTTTTTCCCGGGCATTGGTACCCGAGTTCTGTACTTGACGGGATGATATGCCAGTACAGGACCTGCTGCCTGAAACGGGCAGTATCCCGGAAGAACCCGAACCCGATTGTGCCATAGGTCACAGCTGCTCCGCCTCCTTTGCTGCAAATTCCTGGAAGATGGAATTTGTTGAATAATCATAGTAGTGCATAAGAGTGCAGACGGTGTTCATGTGGGTTTTGGCCCGTACGAGCCGGTCAAGCATCTGGCAGGTGTCCTGGTACAGGGTATCGAGATCCTCAGCTGAGCCGTACGTTTCATCCTCATGGAGGTTCGCCGCATGCTGAAAGAAGAACCGGTCGTGCAGGTGCAGGTGGTTTCTCGCAGCAGCAGCTTCTCTGTCAAGCTCGTCAACCGCGGTGACGATGGAAGACAGGTTGTGGAGAATTTTCTGCCGGTATTTCAGGCGATTCTCGCGGTCTATCGTTGTCTGCATGGTTAGTATAAGATCGTCTTTTATGCATAAAAGGAATAATTTAGAGGCAAAAATTGCATATAATTATGATTAAAGGTAATAGTATCCATAATTAAGAGAACACTATCCTGCCGCATTTAATATGATTTTTAATCGATTGGGGCTGATTTTACGGATTTCTCCAGTGATAAATACCATTCAATTCGATAACGTTGTTGAGGATTTTGAAAAATTCCCAAAAATCTCCCGGTATAAACCCGTCCAATCCGGACGAATAATTCCGGAAAAGGTTCTTGGGTAGCGTATCAAAATCGTCTGTCGTGAATCAATCGTTGTCACGGCATTTGCAAGTATAACAAGTGGAGTTGACTAAAAAATGGCAAACGCATATCTGAAAATTGATATCGATACGGGAAAAGAGAAGGAAGTAAAAGCTGCACTGAAAAAGATTACCGGAGTAAAAAGTGCAGACTTTGTAACAGGATCACAGGATCTTGTAGCCCTGGTCGAAGGTAAAAATTATGAAGAGATCGTGACCAAAACGTTAGGAGAGATCCGGAAGGTGAAGGGGATAAAAAAGACGGTAACAGACTTCGTGTTTGAGTGGGCTTGATCGCCTGAACATTTTTTTAATAAAAAAAAGCGCCCTGATCTCCGATGAAGCAATAAAGGAGAACAGGGCTGTTTCATTACACGAATTTTTAGTGTGTCTTAAAAACGGGAAGAGGATCCCGAAGCACTCATGGCTTTTTCTCCAACCGAGTAATGTTGTGAAGCCAGACCATATGCCGGGCAGGCCGGTATCTTCAGCCGGATTCAGGGGCGGTCCGGACCGGGATCGCATCTTAACTATCCCGGGCGGGAGTACGGTTCGTACGGACCGGACGTACCCGCAACACCAGAGTTACCCGCTGATCTCACGTACGAATCCGGTTTAAGCATTTGAAACAATCAGCACGTAATGTGCCCCTACGATTGTGCCGGTTGCAAAATCTCTCGCTGTTAGTAATTCCCTGCTCACCGGAGTGACATCAGAATATGCAGAAATTATAAGTATTTATAAAAATGACATACTAGAGTAATTCACAATTGTGAACTCAACCGGGTTGCCTGACGAAAAGCAGGTGCCGGGCCCCGGCATGGCGATGTTGGATCCAAATGCTATCCATTCGGTTCCGATGAGTTTACCCTTGAACATACAATTTCCTGCGGTGAGAACAGACCTCTGCTTTGCAGGAGGGAGAATCATTATGAAACTTATATCTCTGATCTCGGGAGGAATCGACTCACCGGTGGCAACGTATCTCATGATCCGTCGCGGTGTTGAGATCGTTGCAGTCCATATGGACAACCGGCCCTTTACCGATGAAAAAAATTTAGACAAGACTTTGAACCTGGTCCGGCACCTCCGGACATTGACCGGAACACCGATCAAGACCTACGTGGTTCCCCACGGACCCAATCACATCACCATTGCACGGAACTGCAACCGTCACCTGCACTGTCTTTTCTGCCGGAGGATGATGTACCGGATCGCGGAACGGATTGCAGAACAAGAAGGCGCTGACGGGATCCTGACCGGGGAATCGGTGGGGCAGGTGGCCTCGCAGACGCTCCAGAATCTTTCCGTAGTGAACCAGGCCATAAAGTATCCGGTCATCCGCCCTCTCATTGGTTTTGACAAAGAAGAGATCATTACTATCGCCCGTAAGATTGGCACGTACGAGATCTCCACGCTCCCCGGTCTCTGCTGCACTATCGTTCCCAAACAACCCTCGACTGCCGCAAAGCCAGAAGATGTCCTCAATGAGGAAAACAAAATTGATATCGGCTCTCTGGTAGAGAAATCTCTGGAAGGGATGTATGTATTCGGTCCTGAAGCCCTGTAAAACATCGGCCGCTTTTGAAGCAATTCCCCGGGAGCGGTTCACTCTCGATCTTGACCTGTGTGAGGAGATTTTAAAAAAAGTCTGCATGATCGTTACCCATGCAGGGATTATGTTGATCGTAAGCGATCAATGTGAGGTCTCGATCCACAAGGACGGACGGCTCATCCTCAAGACCGATTCGGGAGAAGTTGCCCGCGAACAGGCCGGGCGTATTGCCGGATGGCTGGAAGGAACACCTGCGATACGGAAGCACCGGGATTCAGGAGCTCAAAAAAAGTAACTCACTGAAGCAGGGAAAAGAAAAAGTCCAACGAATCGAGATCAGACCTTTTGGCTCCGGCTCCACAAATTACCTACAGTCCTATATACCGTGCATAGACCGAACGGGCCATAGCCTCATCTCGGGTTCCTTTAATGATGGCTCTTCCGTCACGGAAAACTGAGATCTCTTCTGTTCCGGACCGGAAGGTGAGCATGTACGGGTGGAGACGTACCTCGCCAAGCCGACAGAGCCGGAGTTCAAGATCTTCCAGAGTGATCTCCATCGGGGATGAAGGGATGATCTGGATCGCGTCTCTCCCACAGAGTGATGTTATCATCTCCCGGGTGACCGCATCCAGGAAATCCATCTGACCGTGAACGCAACACGGGCAGTCCGGTCGTCTTCCGACCCCCACGCGATCGAACGTGTTTCGCCATCCATCAATATGTATCATGTACGAGATCTCATCTTTTGGGTTGAACTGCCCCGTCAGGATTTGGTACGCGAGGGTACACTCAATAGAAGCGATGAGGGGAGGCACCGTATTTAAGACCCCAGCAATATCGCATGTCTGCAACAGGCCGGGTCCGGGGAGCGAGGGAACAAGACACCGGAAACAAGGAGTTTTGCCGGGAATGATGGGCATCACCATGCCACCGGTCCCGACAACACCGGCATAGATCCAGGGGATGCTGTGCTTTACGCAGATATCGTTGATGAGAAATCGGGTCTGGAGGTTGTCGGTCCCGTCCATTACCACGTCCGCCCCTGCGAGGAGTTTTTCGGCATTCGATATGTTGAAATCTTTTACGTGTGCCTCAATCTCAACGGAAGAATTGATCTTTTGCAGGATCTCAGCAGCGGCAACCGCCTTGGGGCGGTTCAGATCGTCCTCGCTGTACAGGATCTGCCGCTGCAGGTTATGCAGTTCTACCAAGTCACGGTCGATCAAAACAACCTGTCCAATCCCCGCCCGCACCAGTGAATTGGCCACGGAACTTCCTGTTGCCCCAAGACCCACGATGACAGCCCGGCTCTCTTTGAATTTTTTTTGCCCCTCCGTCCCAATCTCGGGAAGGATGATCTGACGGCAGTACCGGTTCCTTATCGGATTGCGGGAATCCGTACCGGTCCCGGTATCATCTTTTTCTGTAGGTATCAACCAGTCATCTCCTCTTCATCCGGTTGCTGATCGTAAACGTGATCTTCATTCCCGCCACTCCATTCATGATCGAAAGAGTCCTGATATCTGCTCTGCACTGGTGAATGCTCCGACATATGTTCTCCGGTTTTCCGATGTTAAAAGTCCCCGGCAATTTTCCTGACCGTGTCCACAAGCAGCTCCGCATCTTCGATCGTGTTGTAGCAATGCAGGCTTGCACGAACCGTGCCGTCTTTCAGGTTCAGGTGTTCCATAAGAGGCATGCAACAATGGTGACCTGACCGTACCATAACATCTGCCTCCCCGTCAAGCATGACCGCAACATCGTGGGGGTTGAGTCCCTTGACGGCAAACGAGATGACCCCGATCCGGCTCCCGGTTGGCCCGGGTCCAAAAACCTCCACGTTCTCTATACCGGTAAGTCCTTCGATAATGTACCGGGTGATCTGCTGCTCGTGGTTCCGGATATTCTCCATACCCAGCGCTTCCAGGTAATCGACAGCCCGGGCAAGACCAATGGCCCCTGAAATATTCGGAGTCCCCGCCTCGTAACGTTCGTACCCGTCAGTGAGGGTGTATCCCTCGGCAGTGACCTGTTCCACGCTTCCTCCACCCACAAGAAGGGGTTCAAGGCAGGGAGTCTTCATGAAAAGGACACCGGTACCGGTAGGGCCGAGCATCTTGTGCCCTGAGAAACAGAGGAAATCGCAGCCTAAGCGTTCCACATCCACCGGCATGTGCGGGACCGACTGGGATCCGTCAACGAGAAGAAGCGCCCCGTAATCCCGGCATATTTTGGCAAACTCACTGACGGGCACAATATTTCCCAGTACATTGGAAGTCTGGCTGATGGCAACGAGCCGCGTCTGCTTTGTGATGATCGCTTCAAGGGCAGCCGGATCCAGGGTGCCGTCCCTTGCAGGTGTCAGGAGCTGGAGATCAATCCCGTGCCGGTTGCGGAGACGCATCCAGGGAAGGAGATTACTGTGATGCTCAAGGAGCGTGGTAATTACCTTATCTCCCTTCTGCCATGCGAGCCCCGACGCAACTGTATTGATTGCCTCGGTGGAATTTTTAGTAAAGACCAGTTCACCTTCCGGAGCATGAATGAATTTCCTGATCTTCAGGTGGGCATCCCTGTACTTCTGCGAGGCCTGCTGGGCAATCCGGTGGACCCCCCGGCCGGCATTTGCCCGGAACTTGTGCTCGTATTCGAGCATTGCTTCAAGAACCGGCTCCGGAGAGAGGCTCGTAGCTGCACTGTCAAGGTAACAGACTTCAGAGAGGAGAGGGAAATCCTTACGGATATTGTCAAGAGTCATAGAACCCCGTTTTGAAATCGCTGAAAAACATCCCGGACCTGAATCCATCAATTATTACCATTGAATTACTCCGATCCGTCTCTGGCATAGTTGTTCATGCAATCCTTCTTGATATTTTACGGGATATTTTCCCGGGCAGTCAGGGAGCCGGGTTCCCGGATGAAGTGATGGTACATCATATGAATTCACAATTGTTAATATTTTGCGATACTGCTGCCGGAATAACGGAAATTTTTCATGCCATGAGAGCATTTCCATTCAGCCCCCGAGCACTTTCTGCTGGATCATAATGAGTGCAATAACGATGAGCAGGATTCCAAAACCTTTCTTGATATGATCCGCATGAATTCGCGGTGCAATGGATGCCCCTGCATATGCTCCGATTGCCGCACCTGCCCCGTATACGATAAGATATGGCAGGGAGATATGTCCGAGAACCGCATGGGTAGAGGCACCCGTGATAGATGTGGGAATGATCGCAAGGAGAGATGTTGCAACCGCAAAATGTACCGGAATACCAATTGCCACAAGAGCCGGGACGAAAAATGCCCCCCCGCTGGTCCCGGTAATTCCGCTCACCAGCCCTCCCATCGCCCCCCAGACCACAAGATGAAGACAGGAAATCCGTATGGGTTCACTTTGACCTGTGCCAGATGGATTCACAGAAAAGGATGGACCCCATGTGATCGCCGGGACGATACACAAGCGGGGAACAAGCATCTGAAGGGACATGAGGATCAGCACGAGCGCGAAAAGGACAACAAGGATCCTTGCGTCAAAATACAAAGTGATGAGAGAGCCCAGCGCAGAAAAGATCATTGCGGGCAGGACAAGAAGTGCGGCAAGGGTAACGAGGACCTCCTTCTGTTGCCGGTACACGATAGTTGCGGCACAGGAGGAAAAAACCATCACCGCAAGACTGGTTCCCACCGCCATCTTCGGATCAAAACCAAATATCAGCGTGAGCGTCGGGACATAGAGAAAACCTCCTCCCATCCCTATGATGGAGGCGATAAGGCCAATCCCTGCTGCAATAAAAAATGCGAAGATGGTTTCAAACACGCGGATTACTTCCTCTGGTTTATCATCGGGTCATGAGCTCTCTGGCAGGCAAAAAAAATCTGCTGCATACTGTTCCTTTCAGATCCTGTCTTTTCTTTCACCCGGGACCCCGGGTTACCATTGCGGGACCGGGACAACCAATCCCATCCCGGATTTTGATCGCCATCTCAGACATTTACCCACCGGCAACCGGGGGGAACACCGCAATATCGTCGCCACTTCCGACAGGGGTTTTTTCCGCATCGGGGTTGTCAACGCGTTTCCCGTTCTGCATCAGGATCACAATCTCGCGGAATTTTCCCTGTTCATCAAAGATCAGATCATAGCCCTGCTGGTTCTTCCGGGCTACTTTCTTCACAAGGCTCTCAAGGGTAAGATCCTTTTCATCCTCTACGTCAATGTCAGTCCCGAGCAATTCCCGGAACCGTGCGAAAAACCGTATTCTGATACTCATTTTTTCCTGCCAGGTGCTCTTGTCTTTATCTTCCCGCATGGGGGGATGCCGGGTTCCCTTGCCCATAATTCTTCTCACGTGTTTTTCCAACCTGTGCACTTTTGAAAGGCTGAAGGATTATGAGCTGATTTTTAGTTTCTTTATGCCGTGAAGACTATATATGTGATAATTTATCGGCAAATCTTTCCTGTTTCTGTATGTAATGTATCAGGATCTTTAAGGATTCGAACCAACTACAGAATTATGATCAGATCACTATCCCGTCATTATAGTGATGGGGTTCCGGATGGATCTCACGGATAAGGGATTGTTCAAAGATCGCATCTTCATCCACAGGGTGGGAGATATACCCCAGTTCATGCAGGGTACTGACAAACTTCATTGTGGAAGTAATATATTCCCGGGGCAGGGATGCGCAATATTTCGGGGAGATGCGATAGGTATCCAGCACAAATGCCTCATCCACCATACCGGTGGTTGTTGCCACAATGCGGGCAGCAGCACGCGGATCGTGCCGGATCAGCTCAGAGGCTTCTTCATGAGCCAAAAGAAATTGCAGGAGAAGATCTTTTTGTTCAAGCATACCTCGCATGACCACGATCCCATAACTGGGATTGAACGGCCAGAGCTTGTCCGGTGGAACAACAAGACCCGCGTTTCCATATCGCTGTGCGGTTACGGCAAGAGCGGGAGTACCTGCAGCAGCAGCGATCTCTCCCTGAATGAGCGCATCAGAGAGAAAATCCGCCCAGGGATAATTTTTCACGGTGACATCGCAGATATCGTGTTCCCGCAGCAGTTCGTGTACGATGACATCGTGGATAGATCCTTTCGGAGGAGTACCGATCGCTTTACCGGAGAACTGGCTGAGGAACTCTGGCATATTGTTGCATGCAGAAAGAGGTTGGATCGCAGAACAGGCTATGATAACGGTCCCCTCCACATGACCGCCCGCAATGCAGGCAAGAGGGAGCCCGCGATCAATGCCGATGATGACCGGGGGAAGACCGATGTATCCGAGATCAAGCGTGCCGGCCCGCATGGCGCTGATGATGTCTGGTCCGGAAGGATACAACTTCCAGCGCGCATCGATCCCGCGATCCGAAAGTGTCTGCGAACCCCTGAGCAGGAATGCGGTATGGTACATTGTCGAAAGATGACCGATACGCAGAGCGGTTTGTGCTGACATGCTTCACCCGATCCTTTTCACCACGGCATTTATCGCCTCACTGACAACGGAGAGTTCGGGGCGGAGCATCCCGACCGGGATATCTACGATCTTTTCAACGATTGATGCAAGGATCGGTGCACAGATGATACCGGATGCCCCGTCTTTTTCTGCCCGTGCAGCAGCAATAATACATTCCTCAAGTGAATTGGCCGAATATCCCCGTATCCCGAACTTTTTTCCCCGTAAATCAACCTCGCGTATCTCAAGGGAATCGAGCAGGAATTTTGCCGCAATGATCGCGATGAACCGGTTCTTTTCCGGCTCTAAAACCGCAACGATCTTCTTGACCGTAGAAAGCCGGGGATCGCGTTCACCCAGCGTGACTTTATAGAGGGTGGATGTGGGAATGCCCGTGAGATCCGCAAGTTCCCGCACATTCATGTTTTTCCGTTCCAGCTCCTCATTCAGCGCCGTGGTAAAATCCGTCTCGAAAATCCTTTTTGAAAGCATATTATCCTTTATGTATCATTTTTAAGATTATAATTGTTATTATAAGGATAATTAATTTGCCATTTTGGGAAATTTTATCTACTGCCCGCACCATGATTCCGGTGATGCACAGCGAACAGACGTACGAGATCACGATTCTTCCCGGCAGGAACCGCGACGGAGAGATCGAAGGGTTCGATCAGATTCACATCCGTCCCGGCGACACTATCTCCATTGTAGGCCCTACCGGCTCCGGGAAATCAGCCTTCATCAACGATATTGAGGTTCTGGCACAGGATGACACCGTTACCGGACGCAGTGTTCTTGTCAACGGAAATGAGCCGCCGGAAGAGATGGCGCGCGACCCGGCAAGAAAACCGATTGCCCTCATCACGCAGAACACCCAGATTATTGCGGATCTGTCAGTAGGAAAGTTTCTTGCCCTGCATATCAGGGCACGGGACACGGATGCCCGGCAATTGATCGATCGCACGATTGCGCTGGCCAATGAATTTACCGGCGAGAAGATCAAGGAGTCTGTTCGCATCAGTTCACTCTCGGGTGGCCAGACCCGTTCGCTCCTTATCGCGGATGCGATCCTGGTCGGTCAGACACCAATCCTTCTTCTCGATGAGATCGAGAATGCCGGCATCAACAAGGAGCGGGTGATTACCTGCCTCCGTGAATACCAGAAGGCGGTAATCTTTGTCACCCACGATCCGTACCTCGCCCTGATCACTGACCGCCGCATCATCATGAAGAACGGAGCGGTGTCGGCTGTGATAGAACCCAAAGGCCGCGAGAAAGAGATCGTTGCTACAGTGACCGGTATGGATGCATCCCTCTGGGATCTCCGCGAGAAGATCCGTGCCGGGGAGCTGTTCCCTGACCGGCAGACCTCAGCAAAGAAGACCGGAGTACCTGCATGAAGCTTATCATGGTAGCCGGCCCGCCCAGCGCGGGAAAGACTGCGGTTATCCGCCAGATCATCAAAAAATTCAATAAGTCCGACAAGCCCGCATACCTCAAGATCGATGTAGTACGGGCATTCGAAGACGAGGAACTTCGTGAGGAGTTCGGCATCCATACACGGAAGGTTTATTCCGGAGACCTCTGTCCTGACCATATGGGCATTATGATCCTGCAAGACGCCATCCAGTGGGCCGAGGGACTCAAAGCCGGCATGCTCATTGTCGAGAGCGCGGGCCTCTGCCTGCGCTGCACACCGTATACAACGCAATCGTATGGTATTGCTGTACTGCCCGCAGTCTCGGGGAGCAATTCCCCCCTCAAGATGGCACCTCTCATCGCGCTTGCCGATTCGGCAGTAGTAACAAAGACCGATCTGGTCGCCCAGGTAGAGAAGGAAGTGTTCCGGGAGTGCATCCGGAGCGTGATTCCCGCCATCGATATTATCGAGACGAACGCGATTCAGGGCACCGGTCTCCGGTTCCTGTTCCAGGCGATCGCAAAACAACCGGAGATTTCTGACGTGAAAACGATCACGCTCCGGGGCACGCCCCCGCTCGGGGTCTGTACGATCTGTGTCGGCAAGAAGGAGATCGGGTGGCAGCACCACTTTGGTGTGATCCGGCCGCTGGAAGAGGCTGACAATATCTACCGGGGGGACTAGATCTTGGCATGGACTCCCCCGGGTAAGGACTGTGGTGCGTGCGGTCTTTCCAGCTGTAACGAATTTACCAAAGCCGTCAAAACGAAAAAGAAAGCAAACGAGGACTGCACTTTCTATACCCCAGAACCTGCAGGTCCCAAAGACAAGACCAGTTATTCCGGCACCGATGTGACCGGTGCGAAGTATGATTTCATCATACGGGCATTCCCCGGAGAACCCTCGGCCCGCAAGTTCGTTGTTCCCTTCCGGGCTGACCTTGTGGAGAAGTGGGATATCCAGAAAGGCCATCTCGTTCTCGGTCGGCCGGCAGGTCCCGGCTGCCCCATCTACCATGCCCTCCGGGTTCTGTCGGCAAACCCCATCACCGGCGTCATTGAATGCCACACGATCGGACCGCTCGAAGCAAGGAAGGAGCAGGGGCCGTTCCATGATGTGCAGGCGTACCACGTCCACGCCTTTGAAGGCATTGCCGAGACCGTACTCCGGCCACCCACGCTCGGTCTGCGTCAGCGTTTCCTCCCGGGGTACTGCATGATCGACCTGTCGCACACGGCACTCGTGAACATGGTACTGAAGAAAAAAGATGGTGTGCACGTACGGGTAGAGGACATCCGTATCCTGTGAAGTCATGATACCCAAGTACCGGATCCGGTGTGTTGGCGGAAACGAGATTGTAGAAGACATCTCCCTTCTCTCCTGCTCTCACGGACACGACTCACTGGTACGGACAGAATACTGCTGCAGGAAACTGCACCTCACCTCCCATACGGGGATCTACCGTTACCTGGCGTGGCTCCCGGTCATCGCTCCCCTCCTCCCCTCCGGAGGACCGGTCACCTTCACGAGTAACGAACTCTCCCGCGAGCTCGGGCTCACTCATCTGTCGATCTCATTTTCCGGGTATTTTCCCGAACGGGAAGCTCACCTCACCACCGGTTCCTTCAAGGAACTCGAGGCATCGCCCACCATGCAGCGATTGCAGGAACTGGGGGGGAAGATTCCGGTGATCGCGTCGGCAGGCAATACCGGCAGGGCCTTTGCCGAACTGTCCGCACGGTGCAAAAGGCCGGTCGTTATTGTAATTCCTAAAAAAGCAGTCCCCCGGCTCTGGACAACAGAGCCGGCGCAGGCAATCTTCCTTGTTGCCGTGAAGGGAGATTATTCGGACGCGATCACTGTCGGGAATACTCTCGCTGCGGTTCCCGGTTGCGTGCCGGAAGGAGGTGCAAAAAACGTAGCCCGGCGGGATGGCATGGGTACGGTGATGCTCGATGCCGCTGTTACAACCGGCAGAATACCCGATCACTATTTCCAAGCCGTAGGCAGCGGTACCGGGGCGATCGCTGCATGGGAAGCTGCGATGCGGCTTCTTGACGATGGCTCGTACGGGAACCGGTTGCCCTGTCTCCACCTTGCCCAGAACGAACCCTTCACCCCCATGGTATCGGCATGGGCAGCCCGGCGGCGTGAGATCATTCCCGAGGTGGATATGCCCGATGCGATGAACTGCATCGGGAAGGTCATGTCCGATGTGCTGACAAATCGTAATCCTCCCTACAGTATCCAAGGCGGACTCTTCGATGCATTGCAGGCAACGCAGGGACACATGTACGGTGTCCCGAATGCTGCAGGGACAGACGCGGAGAAGCTGATTCGGGACACCGTGGGAATCGATCCCGATCCTGCGGCTGCAATTGCCACGGCGGCCCTGGTCGAGGCAGTGGAAAAGGATATTATCGGGCCCGATGATCATATTCTCCTGAACCTTACCGGCGGGGGATATGAACGGATCCGTGAGGATTTTACCCTCCATACGGTCAGTCCCTCCGCGATCATGCGTCCGGATGAACCACGGGAAGCACTCGCAGAACAACTCACAGAATGGATCAGGCACCATGGATGAGAACCAGATCATAAACGAACTGAAGACACAGGGAATAGATATTGTCAGTGCTATCCCCTGCGACCGGGCTAAAGGACTCTTCTTTAAACTGCCGGAAGAGTTCCGGCATATCGGCCTGACACGGGAAGAAGATGGCGTGGGAATTTCTGCGGGGGCTTATCTTGCCGGTGCATGCCCTCTGGTCGCGCTCCAGAGTTCCGGTCTTGGGAATATGCTCAACGCAATCCTGTCGCTTACCTCAACGTTTGGCCTGCCACTCCCGATCCTCGCAAGCTGGCGCGGGGGAGAGAACGAGATAATTCCGGCACAGATCCCGTTCAACCGCCCGCTCCCGAAAATCCTGTCAGCTGCCGGAATCCCGTACACAATCATCTCTGATCCTGACAGGCCGGAAGTGATCGGCAACGCAATAGCTGATGCGTTTGCCAAAAAGACCCCGCATGTCATCCTTGTACCCCAGGACTGCCTTTTTGAGACGGGATGCAGTGCGACCTGTTCGTCACCTGCAAACGTTCGTCCGTTTTCCCTGTCCTATGAACGGGACTGGTGTATACCGGTAATGACGCGATACGATGCAATCAGGACTATTGCCCGCCATGTAACCGATGAAGTGCTCGTAGCAAATATCGGCGTTCCCTCAAAGGAACTCCATGCGGTAAACGACCGCGATGAAAACTTCTACATGCTGGGAAGTTACACCCAGGCCTCCGCTATTGGTCTTGGTATTGCTACCGTACGGCCGGATAAACGGGTGATCGTGCTTGATGGTGACGGGAGCCTTCTGGGATCATCCATCCTTCCCGTAATTGCCGGAACAGCGCCGGAAAACCTGACCGTTGTCGCACTTGACAACGGGGTCTTTGGCAGTACCGGTAACCAGCCCCGGCCCGGCGCCGATACCGCTGATCTCCGGCTTATGGCTATTGCCGCAGGGTTTGAACATACCTGGACCGTACACGAGCCCGGGGAGCTGGAATCCGCTTTCTCTGCTTCGGCACAGAACGGACCTTCGTTCATCCATGTCCGGATCAATCCCGGGAACCGGGATGTGCCGAACATTCTGCTCAGCCCAGTGCAGATACGGGACCGGTTTAAATCGGCATTGGCTTTATCCCACATATGAGAGTGCGATTAGAGATGCATCCCGTACAATAAAGAGAATGGATTTTCCCTTCTCCAGGTCACACAACAGAATCAAAAAGATAGTATTCCTGCTTTGCCAGAAACGAAAAAAGAATCAGCACCCGCTGTCAACAATACAACCGTCCCGGATCATAATAACCCGGCCGGCCCGCTGTGCCAGATCCCGGTTGTGCGTAACGACTATAACCGTTATTCCCTGTTCGTGAAGTTCCTCAAAGAGCCGGTAAATTCCATCAGCGGTGACCGAGTCGAGATTTCCCGTAGGTTCGTCGGCAAGCAGGATCCGGGGATCGTTCACGAGAGCCCGTGCAATCGCTACCCGCTGCATCTCGCCACCACTGAGCTGACCGGGCAGATGGTCTGCCCGGTGCGAGAGCCCGACCTTTTCGAGCAGGGTCTCAATCTTGGCCGGGTCATACGGCTTGCCTGAAAAGAGAAGAGGCAGGCCGACATTCTCCCCCACGGTCAGGGTAGGGAGGAGGAAGAACTGCTGGAAGACAAAACCGATGTGCTCCCTGCGGATCTTCACGAGTTCGGCCTCTCCTTTCCCGGTCACCTGCACGCCATCAATCGTGAGCGTCCCGCTGCTCGGTGCATCAAGACACCCGAGAATATTCATCAGGGCTGTCTTACCGGCACCGGATGGGCCGACAATCGAGACGAACTCACCCGGTTCAATCGTGAGATCAACACCATTGAGGGCGCAGACCTTCTCGCGACCCCGCGGGTAGGTCTTACCGATGCCGGTCGCTTCGATAACACTCATTCCCACTCCCCCCGTATCGCTTCCATAGGTGAGAGCCGGGCAGACTTCCAGGCCGGGTAAAGCCCGCAGAGGAGTCCCAGTAGGATCGAAAACGCCAGACAACCTCCGATCAGGAGCGGGTCAAAGGAGACAAAACTTCCCGAAGGAGCATAGGGGACCATGCCCCGGACAAATGTCTCGATCAACCCGGAACCTGCCAGTGCGGCAATGATGCCGATAATACCTCCAATTGTCGTAATGAGCAGGGTCTCCGTTATGAGTAGAACGCCGATATGGTATCCCGATGCCCCGATCGCCTTCATCATCCCGATCTCCCGGGTCCGCTCGTTCACCGACATCAGAAGCGTGTTGGTGATCCCCGCGGCACTGATAACGATCGCGATCACGATCACCGAGAAGAGGAGTGAGCGGGCAGACCCCACGAGGTTCATGATCGTGCCGGTCACCTGCGCCATGGTCACAACCTGGATATCGGGCACCTTCTCCAGTTCCACGGAGATGTCATGGATATGCTTCACGTCATCAGCCCGGACGGCAATTGCCGTGATGAACCCTTCTTTTTTGAACACCCGCTGGGCATCTGCCAAGGGCAGGAAATGGAAGTTGTCATCCTCGCTGCCGGTCGGTTTGAGGACCCCGATGATGGTGAATGGTTCCTGTGACGGCCCGAACGCGATCACGCTGCCGGGGGCAAGGCTCTCCTTCTCAGCCAGCGTGCTGCCGATCACCATGACATGCGTTTCGTTTGCGGTGAAGAACCGGCCATCCACCTTCCAGGCCGGCTTGAGCGGGAGCATCGCATCAGGATCGATGCCATAAACGATATGCGGGGTCCCGTCTTTGACAAACTGCTGGAGCAGTAGCGGGGCAGCGATCACCACACCATCGGTTGCCCGGGCCCGGTCCAGATCCTCGTTCGTGAGGTACTTCGGGATCACCCCTCCGTGGAGGATCAGGGTGGTTGCTTCATAGGGGCAGCCCTTGGGAACCGCGAGAAGATGGAAACCAAGGCTGTCCATCTCTTTAGTGAGTTCACGTTCATATCCCGCGGAAAAAGAGAGGAGGGAGAAGAGGATGGCAACGGCGATAGCAACGCCGGCTACTGTCAGAAGCGTCCTTCCTTTCCGCCGCTGGAGATTCTTTACTGCGAGCGAGAAGAGATTCATGGGTAGGACCGGGAATCAGTGGTTATGTTTGTCGCATAGAGCGTTGGGTCTCCTTTCGCAACATGAATAACTCCTTTTACCAGTACTGTAGACCCCGACAGCTGGGGAATGGCAAAGTTGTTCGGGGCCAGGTCAACGTAGATAATGCCGGTCCCGTCATCCAGCATGAACCAGCAGCCTGAGCCGCATTCACTGGCGATCTTTCCTTTCACCACGACCTCTTTGCCTTCATAGGCCAAGGGTAATTTTACGATCTCGCCAACAGAAATGCTGACGGGCAGTGCTGGGGCAGAGGTTGTTCCTGCCGGTGCCGGTTGCGAGGTGCACCCGGAAATAAGGATTGTTGCAATAAGCATGCCCGCGAGCAGAAGCGGGAGGTATGCCCGGATAAAGAAGATCTTTGCTGAATCGGACTGCATAGTTTTCACCATGAACGGGTTATGTTATGAACAGAGAACCCTGTTTCACAATTGTGAATGATCTAAGCCGCGTGTCATAAAATAACTTATGTAACAGGCAATTTTGCCGGAAAGAAAAGAAAATAGGCCGGAGGGTGACGACTCCCCCCGGGTATCACAGCGGGTGCGTGCTGTATGTTGAATGAGGCGATATGTTCCGTTATGTGTATTGAACATGGCGGGTGTGTGTGAATCTGTCTGACACGTATGGATCGAGGACGTGAGATCAGGATATTCTCGTCATGGACACATACCATGGACAGCAGCTCGTCTTCGGATTATGCGGGATGCTGTTCGCGGGGTGCCTGTCCTTGTCAGCTCCGATTGACGACAATACTGCCCGGAGCTCCGGATACCGCTGAACCGCTCTACCGGCCTTACCGGCGATATGCCGGAGAAGGCACGGGCAGCGGTCCCGGATACGTCCGGGTGAGCTGCGGGTTTTGCGATATTTCCGTGGGGTGTGTTCATGCCTGTTTCCTGTTCACGCTTGTGAACACACACTATGAGGCAGGCAGCATAATATACCCTGATTTTGCGACAGGTTTTGCCGCATTGCCGCGAAATTCTTATCTTCCGGAATGTATCGTACCACAGAACATTCAGGATGTATACCCGGGTTTTTGCTGGAAACCAAGGTATAATATCTGACCCCGATAATTAACAATTGTGAAGTACCGGAAATACCGCAAGTCTGTGCGGAATTTTTTCCGGATTCGTGAGAGGGAAAAACCATGACAAAGATTCATGACAATATCACGGCAACGATTGGCAATACACCACTCGTGCGACTGAACCGAGTCACCCGCGGCGCGGGTGCAACAGTCATTGCCAAGCTTGAATCCTTCAACCCGATGAGCAGTGTGAAGGACCGTATCGGCGTTGCAATGATCGATGAAGCTGAGAAGCGGGGATTGATCAACAAGGACACGATCATTCTCGAAGCAACGAGCGGTAATACCGGTGTTGCCCTTGCGTTCGTAAGTGCAGCACGGGGGTACAGGTTCACGCTGGTGATGCCCGAGACCATGACCGTCGAGCGGCGGAAACTGGCAAAGGCATTCGGCGCAGAGATTGTTCTGACACCGGGCGCTGAAGGGATGAAAGGGGCAGTAAGTACTGCTGAGAAGATGGCAGCAGAAAACCCGAAGTACTTCTACATTCCCCAGCAGTTCAACAACCCGGCTAATCCGGCAATACACCGAAAGACAACGGCAGAAGAGATCTGGCGTGATACTGACGGGCAGATAGATATCCTCGTTGCCGGCGTGGGAACCGGAGGGACTATCACCGGTATCGCAGATGTGATCAAGAAAAGAAAACCGTCATTCCGCGCCATCGCCGTGGAACCCGATGCTTCCCCAGTTCTCTCCGGGGGATCGCCCGGCCCCCACCGCATCCAGGGTATCGGCGCAGGTTTTGTCCCTGCGGTGCTCCAGCGCGATCTGGTTGATGAGATTATCCGTGTAAAAAATGAGGATGCATTCGAGACCACCCGAAGACTTGCAAAAGAAGAAGGCATCCTTGCCGGGATCTCCAGCGGGGCTGCAACCTTTGCAGCACTTGCCGTAGCAGCACGTCCCGAGAATAAGGGCAAGATGATTGTCGTTATCCTGCCGGACACGGGAGAACGGTATTTAAGCATCCCGGATCTCTTTGATGCATAAGTGAGCAGACCATGGTTTTCGATCACCTGCGGGAAGATATACGGGCAATCTTTTCCAAGGATCCTGCGGCCCGCTCAACGCTTGAGATCCTTTTCTGTTACCCCGGGCTCCACGCTCTCTGGTTCCACCGGAGAGCCCGGTGGCTCTGGATTCATAACTGGAAGTTCTGGGCCCGGTTTGTCTCTCACATCAGCCGGTTCTTTACCGGTATTGAGATCCATCCCGGGGCACAGATGGGCCGGCGGGTTGTCATCGATCATGGCATGGGAGTTGTCATCGGAGAAACAGCCGAAGTTGGTGATGATGTTCTCATTTACATGGGCGTGGTGCTGGGTGGCACGGCGCTTGAAAATGTCAAACGTCACCCTACGATTGAAGATGATGTAATCCTCGGGTCAGGTGCCATTGTTCTTGGCCCCATCGTGATCGGGAAGGGCGGAAAGGTTGGAGCCGGATCCGTGGTGGTCCGGTCTGTACCCCCGGGTGCAACCGTAGTCGGAGTCCCGGGTAGGATTGCCGGGCCTGAATTCGGGGCACATACAGATGCCGTAGAAGAGGTCATGCCCGATCCTATGCTCCGGGTGATCAGCAGGCTGCTGGACCGGCAGAACCAGGTGGAAGAGCGGCTCCGCTCCATTGAGCAGGCTACGTCCGTCACGGTCCCCGCTTCTGTCCAGCAGGATATTAACTGCGTGAACCAGATCCGCGAAGCGTTGAAGGAAGTGATCGATCCCGAGGTCGGTATCGATATCGTGGACCTCGGGCTCATCAAGGAGATCCGGGTGAAGGGTACCAGCGCGGAGATCGACATGGTTCTCACGTGCAAGGCCTGCCCCCTGTCCGATCACCTTTCCGAACAGGTGCAGCGCAGGACAATCGGTATCTGCGGCATTGTGCAGGTGAAGGTAAATGTGCTGGACGAACCATGGAACTGGGACCGGTTCGTGAAACAGCGGGGCAATCTCCGGCAGATCTGATACAAATCTTTAACGGTGAATTCACCCGCCGGTTCTTTTTTTTTTAATCTGTCTTTTAAACCTGCGGATAGCGGTAAAAATCACGATTGTGATTTCTTTTATCAGCTCATATCTCCAACATCGTAGGATACGTGCGGGAGCCGGCAACTCTGGTCCAGCCACCAGACCATTCCCGCAGATCCGTTAAGTCCGGCATGTAAGTAAAGGAGAAACCTCATGGAATTAGCAGAACTCAGGCATGGCACTGAACTCCTCAAGCGGGGATTTGCCGCCATGCAGAAAGGCGGTGTGATCATGGATGTCGTGAACGCCGAACAGGCACGGATTGCAGAAGAAGCCGGTGCCGTTGCGGTGATGTCTCTTGAACGTGTACCATCCGATATCCGGAAGGCTGGCGGTGTAGCACGCATGGCAGACCCGGAGAAGGTAATCGAGATCATCGAGGCTGTCTCTATTCCCGTGATGGGCAAGGTGCGGATCGGCCATTTTGTCGAGGCACAAATACTGGAGGTGCTGGGCGTGGACATGATCGATGAAAGCGAAGTCCTGACACCTGCCGATGAAGAATTCCACATCGAGAAGACAAAGTTTACCGTCCCGTTCGTCTGCGGTGCCCGGAACCTCGGTGAGGCGCTCCGCCGCATCAATGAGGGTGCCGCCATGATCCGCACGAAAGGCGAGGCCGGCACCGGCAACGTGGTCGAAGCCGTACGCCATATGCGGGCGATCCAGGGGGGCATTCGCACGATCCGTACGATCGAACCACAGGAGCTTGTTGCGTATGCCCGCGAGATCGAAGCCCCGGTTGACCTTCTCATTGAGACCGCGAAACGGGGCAGGCTGCCAGTCGTAAACTTCTCGGCCGGCGGCATCGCCACTCCTGCCGATGCAGCTCTCATGATGCAGCTGGGCGCGGACGGGGTATTCGTGGGCTCGGGAATATTCAAGTCCGAGAACCCGGCCCGCCGGGCAAAAGCCATTGTCGAGTCAGTGAACCATTTCACGGACGCTACGATCATTGCAAACGCGAGCAAGAGTCTCGGGGAAGCGATGCCCGGGCTGGATGTGCATCTGCTGACAAAGGAAGAGACGCTGGCGACACGAGGACGGTAACTTTCGGATTTTAATTTGAGGGGATGAAATCGGGCTATGGGCAGGGAGATCAGGGTCTAGTTTGAGACTGACCATTCCCATGAGGATGCAGCGATGTTGCTTGAGGTGATTGCCGGGGATATCCGGCTGGGCCGGGCTTCGGGAGCAGAGTCCGGGTACTCGTGGGAGATTGAATAATCATTCTTTTTTTTATTATTATTTCCGGTGTAATAAACGTGAATACACGAACCGTTCTTACAGATAATTTCAGGCACATCTTGCTGCAAACCTTATCCCTTATTTTCCCCGGCGTCAACCGTATAGAGTATGAAGCCTGCAACGCCCGGTACCCCTCCGTTGTCACGGAACAACACCATGACCCGGTTTTTTTCCACCCATCCCTCCCGGGCTGACAATTTCTCAGAATCGGTGATCCGCGAGATGACCCGGCTGTCCCTGAAGCATAACGCGATCAACCTTGCCCAGGGATTTCCGGACTTCTCCTGCCCGGCGGAACTGAAAGCCGCAGCCTGCGAAGCGATCAACGAAGACTACAACCAGTACGCGATCACGTGGGGGGCACAGGATCTCCGCGAAGCATTGGCAGCCCGGGTGAAGCAGTTCAATAGCATGACCTTCGATCCCCAGACCGGGATCACGGTCACCTGTGGGTCAACCGAGGCGATGATGGCCTCGATGCTCGCCATCATCCAGCCCGGCGATGAGGTGATCGTGCCTGAACCGTTTTACGAGAATTACGGACCCGACGCCCAGATCTCGGGAGCAGTGCCACGGTATGTCCAGCTTAAGGATGACTTCTCGATCGACGAAGAGGCCTGGAAGTCCGCGTTCAATAAGAAGACCCGGGCGATCATCCTCAATACCCCCAACAACCCGACCGGCAAAGTTTTTTCCAAAAAAGAACTCGCGTTCATCGCTGACCTCTGTATCGACCACAACGTGATCGCGATAACCGACGAGATCTACGAGCACATCCTGTACGATGGCAGGAAACACATCTCGATTGGCGCACTGGACGGCATGCAGGACCGGACCATCACCATCGGGAGTTTCTCCAAGACCTACAGTGTGACCGGCTGGCGTGTCGGGTATGCACTTGCCGGTAAGGAGATCACGGAACGGCTCCGGAAGATCCACGATTTCTTAACCGTGGGTGCACCCGCCCCGCTGCAACATGCCTGTGTTACAGCACTCCATCTGCCGGAATCCTACTACCAGGAGCTTGCCCGGGAATATGACCGGAAACGGCACATTCTCTTTAATGGGCTGAAGAATGCAGGGTTCACCTGCCAGCTGCCCGAAGGAGCATACTATATCTTCACGGATATTGCCGGGTTCGGTATGACCGATACAGAGTTTGCCCGCTATCTCGTAGAAAAGGCCGGGGTGGCGGCGGTTCCGGGAAGCTCGTTTTACCATGAAGGGGGAGAGACGAAACTCCGGTTTACCTTCTCGAAAAAGGATGAGACACTGGTCGAAGCCTGCCGGCGCCTCGATACATTGGATATCGGTTAGATCCATCAGCGGGAAAAGTGATTGTTCAAACGCCGTGTTGCATCACGCGCGATCAAGTTCCTGCACCGCCACTTCCTCATAAACTTTGAGTTCCCGGTCGCTGATGTACGTTACTGAAAAAATCCTGAATCGTGATGGAATAAGTGATGAAAAAAAGGAGTGTGCGGATCAGAACTGGAAATGCTTGTTTACAATCTTGATCGCACAGTAATCGCCGCACATGGTGCAGCCGTCAGTGTCAGCGGGCATACGTCCCTTGCGGATGGCCTTTGCCCGTTCCGGGTTCATGGCAACGGCAAACTGGCGGTCCCAGTCAAGATCGCGGCGGGCATGTCCCATCTCAAGATCGAGGTCACGGGTCTTTTTGAGTTTGATCATATCCCCGACATGAGCGGCAATGCGTGAACTCATGACTCCTTCATAGACCTCTTCGGGGGTCGGGAGGGCAAGATGTTCTGCGGGAGTTACGTAGCAGATGAAATCAGCGCCGAGGGATGATGAGATTGCCGCGCCGATTGCTGCAACCCGGTCATCGTATCCCGGGGCGATATCCGTGACGATGGGGCCGAGCATATAGAACGGTTTGTTGTTGGTGACTCGTTTCATCAGCGTGACATTGGCAGCGATTTCATCAATAGGCACGTGACCCGGGCCTTCGACAATAACCTGAACATTCTGTTTGTGCGCAATATCGGCCAGCTCTGCATTGATGAGCAGCTCCTGGACTGCTGCACGATCGGTTGCATCGTGAATGCACCCGGCACGCATACCGTTGCCCATGGAGAGGGTGACTTCATGCTCTTTCATGATCTCGAGCAGGTAGTCAAATTCGCTGTAGAGTGGATTCTCTTTCTCGTTGTGGAGCATCCATGCGGTCATGAACGCACCGCCGCGTGAGACCAGTCCCCCGTGACGACCCTGGTTTTTCAGGCGCTTAACGGTCTCGAAGTTGATACCGGTATGGATGGCCATGAAGTTGGTGCCGAGTTTGGCCTGTTCGGCAGTGATCCGGAAAAGGTCGTCTTCTTTCATATTGACGACAGCGCCATCCTTGATCGCGGCTTCAATAAATGCCTGATACAGAGGAACGCATCCTACCGACAGATGGGTGTTTGCAATAACCTGTTTGCGGATCTCAACAAAATCGCCACCGGTTGAAAGTTCCATCAGGGTATCAGCACCGGCACGCTCGGCCTGTTTTACCTTCTCGATCTCCTGGGGAATATCAACAATATCAGTCGATGTACCTATGGATGCATTGACCTTGGTGCGGAGCCCGTCGCCAATACCGCAGATCTTGACTTTCCGGTAGGGTGAGATTGGGATGACAATGTGGCCTCCGGCAACACCGCGCCGGACAAAATCCTCAGTAACTCCTTCCTGTTTGGCAACGAACTTCATCTCTTCGGTGACAATGCCCCGTTTGGCATCTGCAACAATACTCATGGCATACTGGTTGCCGTAAAGACAAGATAAAGGCTCGTTTTTTAAAATATGGACTAAATCTGGCTTGTCCTCTCAACAAGTAAAGTTGATTTGGAATAACGCAGAATTTTTTGTTTATCATATCAGGGTTTAATTTTTTTAGGCTCTTCTCCCGATTTTTTTTACAGCGTGAAAGGGACCAAAAAAAAAATTGTGCGATTGACTGGTGTAGAATACCCGGAAGGACCGGGGGGAACCGAACGTCGGGATGGTCAGCGGGGCCTTTTCCCATGCCCCTGCTCACCCGGCACCCATCGTCCGCCTTCTTTTGTCAGCTCCTTTTTCCAGATAGGCACACCTTTCTTGATCTCTTCGAGGATATACCGGGATCCTGCATATGCATCGGGGCGATGCCCGGCACTCACCACAATGATCAGGATGTTCTCGCCAACCTTCAGCCTTCCAATCCGGTGGATGATGTCGACATGCAGGAGCCTGAACTGGTCAGTTGCTTCCTTTGCGATCTTCTCTAACTCTTTTACCGCCACTTCCTCGTAGGCTTCGAGCTCCATCTCGGTGATCTCATCATCCCGGACAACACCATCGAAAACTACGACAGCACCCGTACCGTGCTTCTTTGCGGCAGCGATAAGAGCCCCGATATCCACATCAGCGGTCTGGATTGCGATCACAGGTTCACCCGTTCATCCGTTTCGTCCGAAAAAAACCTCACTGATCGCACGTAAAATCCCCGCTGTGATCATGCGAGTGGGGGTTCTTCTCCACCCATGGTTCAAGACCCAGTCTCGTCCGGTAATTATTGATTGCCGTGTGAATACCCTCTTCTGCGAGTACCGAGCAGTGCATCTTGATCGGAGGGAGACCTTCGAGCGCTTCAGCTACCGCCTTGTTGGAGATCTCCCATGCATCCTCTAGGGTTTTACCCCGTACCAGTTCTGTTGCCATGCTGCTGGATGCAATGGCAGCACCGCAGCCGAACGTCTTGAACTTTGCATCGACGATCATATTTTTCTCGATTTTAAGAAAGATTTTCATGATATCGCCGCAGGCCGGGTTCCCAACCTCACCAACCCCGTCAGGATTCTCAAGTTCACCGACATTGCGCGGATTTTTGAAATGATCTAATACTTTGTCGCTATACATGGTCACTTCCGATATACGCAATCGCAGGTCCGATACCTTCACCACATCCGATGATTCCCGAAATGGTTTTTAAATGAATGTACTGAAACGTTATATTTTTGTAGTTACGGAACCTATTCACAATTGTGAATGCAATACGTAATTTCGCCATTAAAAAAATAAAAAGGTTGTGATGTGATGGAAGCTCCTTGTCAAAAAATTGTATGGGATGTCCTGCCTGCAATCTGGGCAGCGATTGCAGTAGAGCTCGTCAAAGGGGGGGTATCCCAGGTGGAAGCCGCGAGGATGCTGGAAATCGCACCTTCTGCGGTTTCTCAGTACCTGTCCGGAAAGCGCGGGTACCGTATTGAATTTGAGGATGATGTGAAGAAATCTATCGGACTGCTGGCACTGGACCTTAAAGACAAAAAGAAGATCAACCTGATTCAGCGCACCTGTGACATCTGCCGACAGTTGCGGGAAGGGGATGAACAGTGTGGCGGGTCATCCGGCACAGCATCGGAACGCTGTGGTTCATAAAAAAACAAGACGAAAAGAGCAGAGTTATTCCCATTTTTTAAGGCGTTTTTATGATGGTGATTGAGAAACGAAGACTTCTTGAGCAGAAAATCAGGGAGCGGGGATCGATACTTGTTGCGTTCTCCGGAGGCGTCGACAGTACGCTCCTTGCCGTACTGACCAAAGAGATCCTTGGCAATAAAAGCCGGTGTGTCCTGCTGGATAGTCCGGTCGTGCCGCGTGCAGCAGTGGAACAGGCACAGAAGATCGCAGGCGACCATGATCTTAATCTCGATATCATTACCATTTCACCCTTGGATCACGATGAATTCCGGAAAAACTCCCCGGAACGCTGTTACTATTGTAAAAAAATATCAGCACAGTTCTTAAAACAACGAGCGGGCGAACTGGGTTTTGCCTGCATTGCTGATGGCATCAATGTCTCGGATACCTATGAGCACCGGCCCGGGCTTAGGGCATCGAGCGAGGAAGGGATTATCCATCCTTTTATAGAAGCCGGGATCACCAAGCAGGACATACGGGAGATCGCACGGCAGTGCGGACTTCCGATCTGGCAGAAACCTTCTGCAGCATGCCTCTCTTCACGCATACCCTATGGCGAAGAGATCACCCGGGATAAACTGAAGATGATTGAAGAGGCGGAAGCGTTTCTTTCAGATCAGGGATGTTCCCAGCTCAGGGTACGGTTGCATGGTTCTGTTGCCCGGATTGAAGTACTGCAAGAGGATTTACAAAAAATACTTTCAATCCAAAAAGATGTTGTAAGCACCCTCAAGTCAATCGGATTTTTGTATATAACGATCGATCTTGAAGGATACCGGAGTGGGAGTATGGATGAAGTGCTCTGAAATGAACATTTGTTTATGACGTAAGTATACCTCAATTTCGAGGGTCCAACCCCCGAGGTCAAATAAGCCCTATACGGGCTTCGTTTCCCTTTTTAATACGCCGGCCAATGCCGGAAAACCCCGATAATTCCCTCTTTTCAGTTCCTGTGGAAAATAAACCCATATAACGCTCTGATTGCCAAAATAAGGCAGTATTGCATGTCATTAAAACGATACCGGAGCCCTTCTTTTCGTCCCTTTTTTTGATACCTGCTTTTCCCCATCCGGACCCTGAAAACGCCCCCGGAACGCGAATATGAAGGTCGTTTTTCCCGGGTGCTCGCACTAACCCAACAAATTGCGGTAATATCTGCCGCGAGGTTTTTATTTATCAGGGCATAATCCCCAACATAAAAACA
>NPIG01000345.1_pt1 | contig 41807 bp, 35 predicted proteins | sample 8637441 | NCBI WGS metagenome assembly NPIG01 (sample SAMN07420675, study PRJNA396082) | bioreactor metagenome | isolation source: sample BR6 brine-fed electro-methanogenic bioreactor BR | place: Japan: Kochi | collected 2016-06-14
GGGTGGTTTGCATCAAGCATCACCGCATCATCGGTGATCTCGGTAATCTCCACCTCGATGATCTGGTCTTCGCCGACCTGCACCTGGAAACGGTCTCCGACACCCGGAGTGATATCCGGCGGGAACTGATCCTTTGGCACCGGGAAGACCATCTCTTCGTTCCGCTCGCCATAGGCCTCTGCTGCCGGGATCTCAATCCGCCGGGACTCGCCGGCAACCATTCCCTCAACACCCAGGTCAAAACCGGGGATTACCTGTCCTGCGCCAACTTCAAACTCCAGCGGTTCACGTTCAAGTGACGAGTCAAAGACCTCGCCATCTTCGAGCGTGCCGGTGTAGTGGACTGAAACTACGTCACCAATTGCTGCTGCTGTCATACCTGAAGGCGTGTGGGTCGATATTATAAGTAAGAATCGGTCTTCCCAACGCTCCCTGAAAGAGAGAATACATAATCAATGAGTGCAATTCTCTCAGTATAGAGAAGAATCCCCTGCTGGTGCAGCATACAACCGCCCATGACTACCAGGAGAACCCCTTTGACCTTGCAATACTCCCGCTCGGATCGCTTGAGAGCCATGGCAGTCACCTCCCCTTCGCAACCGACGCCTATACTGCCGCCATCCTGGCAGAAGAAGTAGCAAAACAGATACCGGGAGCGGCCGTCCTCCCGGTTGTCCCCTACGGCGTATCAGAACACTACCGGGACTTCCCCTTCACCGTCTCGCTCAGGTTCGGGACAGAGATAGCAATCATAGAGGATATCCTTGAATCCCTCCACAGGGAAGGAATCAGGCACGTCTTCATCCTAAACGGCCATGACGGCAACATCGCACCGATCGAGATCGCATCGAGAAAGGTGAAAGTCGCCCACCCGGAGATGAAGATCGCCACGCTCGGTGCATGGTGGGAATCGATCGCCCCCCTCCTCCCTGAGGGATTCTTCGAAGTCTGGGAGGGACTTGGGCATGGAGGCGAAGGAGAAACATCCATCAGCCTCGCACTCTTCGAAGAACTCTGCCAGATGGAGCATGCAGCAGGACGGGTGCCGGATCTCCCGGAGTTTGGCGAGATCAAATGGCTCTTTTCGGAGATAACCGATTGCGGCGCAACCGGCGACCCGACGAAAGGAAGCAGTGAAAAGGGGCTTGTTATGAAGAAGGCGCTTGTTGATGCGATCGTCCTGATGCTGAAAGAACTCAATACAACAGGCTGGAGGTACGGATACAAACCCTGAGATCAGATCGGGATCCTGGGGTTCAGAAGCACCTCATCCCCGCACCCGTGAAGCGAGACGGCAGCCAGCGCACCGATCACACCGCGACCGCCGGCGATCCTGATCCCCGACTCTGCTGCCAGTGACTTCGCCTCGGCAATATCAATACGATCAGATCTCGCTTTTACCCCATAGGCAAGAAGCCCCTCGGAGTGGGAGAGGCCGACCTTCACCGCAATCCCCCAGTGCGGGGATGACGACTCTCCGGCAATAAACGAGATTGCCTGATCGATGATCCCCGGAATCTGGTGCTCTTCTGCTGCAAACTCGATCAGGCTGCATGAGTTGCCCGCCGTCTTCTCGGCAATCACAGGCGAGAGCATCGCAACATGATGGGCAATCGGCATCACGCCATCCATCCTGCCGATATGCTGGAGAAGGGCATAGGCAAGTGCAAATGTCGCACCGCTCCCTTCCGAATCGGTATCATCGATCCCAATCGCAACCAGCCTGAGCGCCTTTGTATAGACATCCCCCTCGACGATATTGCCGTTCCTGCGGGTATGCACCGCCTGCACACCACGCGCACGTGACATCATCTCGGTAAGGGAGTATGAAGGGCCCCCAAACGACCGGATCGTCTGGATGATCTGATCCCCCTCCTTCCGGATCGCAACAACACTGACAGCCGGGAGGGGGGAGAGGCCGACATCCGCAGAAACATCCCCAAAACGGCCCCTTTCACGGAGGAGGGTGCCATCCCTCCGGACAGAGGAGAGGGCGCCGCCGGCACGCCCGTGATGGTGGCGGCAGAAGTCGGCGCAGCCTGTACTCATGCACTCATGGTAGATCTCGACGAGATCATCATCACAGGTTGTGAAGATCCGTTTACAGAGCGTCCGGGGGAGGGCGGTCCGGGCAATATAGCGTGCAGGCTCTCTTCCCCTTCCCGGAGCATCAAGAAGAATACATTCTTCCAGAACAAGCCGGTTTGTCCAGTCCTGTGCAGTCGTCCTCGGGATACCGATCCGGCGGGCGATCTCTGCAACAGTAAAAAAGCCTTCATCCTGCGTTATTCGACGCATCAGGGAGAGGATTTTATTCCTCTTCTCAAGCACCCCGGCCATATGCATCCCTGATGAAGTTGAGATCGGCGAGTATCGCACTGGCGGTCGGATAGGGGCCGGCACCTTTTCCGATGAAGGTCACCGGACCGGCCAGATCGCAGCAGACGGAGATTGCATTCAGCGTCCCGTCCACAACAAGCGGGTGGTCAAGTGAGATCACACGGGGTGAGACCCGGATCTGGTTCTTCCCGGGCAGGATCTCGCCAATAAGTCGGATCGTCGCACCTTCAGCCTCGGCAAGGCTGAGGGCTTCGAGTGTAATCGAATCGATTCCGGTGATGGCGACATCAGACAACCTGACATCCATTCCAAGAAGCGTATTTGCCAGGATCACGAGCTTGATCGCAGTATCGATCCCCTTCACATCATAGGTCGGATCCGCCTCGGCATACCCGAGATCACGGGCTTCCTGAAGCGCCTGCGGATAGGTGAGCCCCTCGTCCCGCATCCGGGTGAGGATATAGTTGCAGGTTCCGTTTAAGATGCCATGGAGCGAGCTGATCGTATTACCGGCAAGCCCATGCCTGAGCCCGGAGACGATCGGCACTGCACCGGCAACCGTCGCCTCGTACCCAAGCTTCACCCCTTTCTGGTCAGCCAGTTCCTTCAGCTCATGGTAGGCACAGGCGATCGGTCCCTTATTCGAGGTGACGACATGTTTTCCCATCGCAAGGGCTGATCTGATCGTCGAGAGGGCAGGCTCCCCGGTATCTGCGTTCGTGGGCGAAACCTCGACAAGGATATCAAATGCGCCTGAAGAGAGGATATCAGCACTCCCGATCCCCAAATCCCCGCAGAGCCCCGTCTCCTCTTTCCGGGCAAGAATCTCCGGGATATTAAGACCGTCTGCATCAATGGCGGCAGAGCGGGAATCTGCAACAGCGGTGATGGTAAAGCCCGTATCAGCAAGCGCCCGTGCAAGCCCCTGCCCGACCGCCCCGAACCCGATGATCGCAACTCTCATTCGACACCCTCCAGCGGTTCGAGGATGAGAATATCCTTCTGTGCTGCAACCTCGCGGAGGATCCGCAGAGCATGGAGCATATCTTCAGGAGAGACCGCCCGGAGCGTAATCTTGGCGGTTGACGGCTCGTCGATTGCGGGCATCACCATATGCAGCTCAGAGACCTCGGCAAAACCCGTCTGATCGATCCGGTCAACGGTATCGGTGAGATCGGTATGCATCAGATGTCCGATCATAATCAGCGACTGTTTCTGGAGAAGGCGCTCCTTGCCGATCCTGACAACCCCGCACCCCCGTTCGCGGAGGGCTTCGATCAGGGCATCAAGCTTCTTTTCAGCGAGTTCAAGGACGATATCCACCGTCAGGGTGTTCTCGGCAGTCGTCTGATCGCGCTGATGGATGATCGTAATAATATTCCCGCCGATATCCGAGATCGGTTTCAATGCTCCGAGCAGCTGGCCCGGAGTATCCTTCAACTCAAGCTTCATCGAGATCTGCAACGCCCATTCCACCTTATAGTTGTACTAGTCGTCTGCTGGTGATAAGAAGGATTCGGAGATCAAAAAGGGGTTATTTCTTTGAGCCTGGTGCGCCGACGACGATCGGGATCGAATCCGCTATCTCTCCGAGCAGCTCACCGGGGAGACCCATCACCATCTCGCCATCGGCAATCCCTGAGAACTTCCGTGACCCGTCACATCCAAGCGAGATATTCGGCTTTCCGCTCATATAGACCGTGGCAGTCGCATCAGAACAGACCGACTGGATCCCTGACATCTCCGAATAGATCCTGCCGCCCATCCGGTACAGGATGCCCTGTGCCAGCTTCAGCATCGAACGCGGCTCGGCTATGATCAGCACCACATGCGGCGAGAAGGTGGCTAATTCCAGTGGTGCATAGAGGGTGGCATAGGTATCGCCTGATGGCAGGTGCGGGACATTCTGGATTGTCCGGCGGCAGGCTGCCCAGCTCTCGTACTTGCCGAGGGCAAAATAGAACTCGCCGGATTTGAGGGACGGAGTGAGTTCCCGGAGTCCGAGCGCCCAGGCGCCCCCCATACAGTTGTGTTTATCCTTTGTCGCATAGAAACACTTCCCTTCATTCCGTGCAAGCGAGACCATCTGGCAGTGCCTCATCTGTTCGGTTGCCTCTTCCATCTCCTCCGGGATCTCCTTTTCAGATCCCGCCAGCTTGATGGCAACAGGGGAGCCTTTCAGGCCGAGTTGTACCTTCAGCAGGTTTGATATCGTAGCAAAATCAAGATCGGTTCGCATCTGATCCATATCGTTCACACTCCTTCATCCTCTACAAGACCCTATTCATCCATCAAACGATAAACCTGATGATCAGAGGCGCCGCAGTTTCTGCTCGACCTTCTCAAAGAAGGTTCGTTCGCTTTTGATGAAGAGTGCCGGTTCAGCCGATCTCGATACACGGATCGATCCCGAGAAGCCGAGCGGCTCCACCTCAACCCCGTCGATAACCAGGTTTGCAGGCTTTGTGCTCTCAAGATGGATCTCGATCTGCCGGTCTGTCGAGATGATGTGTGGCCGGGATGAGAGCATGTACGGTGCGAGCGGGACGATCAGGACCCCGTCGATCCGGGGATCAACGATCGGACCTCCCGCACTCATCGCATAGGCTGTTGAGCCTGTCGGCGTGCTGAGGATGATCCCATCGGCCCGGAATGTCTCGGCCACATCGCCATCGATTATGATCGAGAACCGAAGCATCTTTGCAGGGCGCGAGGTGACGATCAATGCCTCATTAAGCGCATCGCCGATCGGGCCGTGATCACTCTCAAAGGCAAGGCGCATCCTCTTCTCCACAGGAAAACCCGGTTTGAGGGCAGTGAGGAACTCAAGTGCATGGCCCCGTTCGAGATCCGCAAGAAACCCGACCTCGCCCCAGTTGATACCGATCACCGGGAGCTGCGACGGCATCTTTGCAACAGACCTGAGGACGGTTCCGTCCCCCCCGACCGCAACCACCAGATCTGCCCGACCCGGGAGCTCTTCAAAGGAGAGACCGCTATTCCGCTTCAGGGTATCGGCAGTATCGTGTTCAAAGAACACTGTGTGCCCGGCCATCCGGAGGTCTTCTGCAAGCATCCTTGCAAACGCAACCGCTTCTTCGCGATCAATCCGTGAGACGATGAAATACCGCATCCTTCACCTGAGATACTCGATCACTTTCCGGTGGATCACCGCATTCGTTGCTACCATACACCGCCCGACAGAGACATCGTCAGGGAAACGTACCTCCCCGCCATCCGGGGCCGATACTACTCCTCCGGCTTCTGTGCAGATGAGCATTCCGGCGGCAGCATCGGTGATCCTGAGGGTATTCCTGAGATCAACAAATCCGTCTATCCGGCCGCAGGCAACATAACAGAGTTCGAGTGCTGACGCACCAAAGAGCCGCCAGCGCCGGATCTCGCTGCCAAGCCGGATGATACTGGCGAAATCGAACTTCTTCCCGTACAGGCTCATCGCACTGGTATGTAATGACGAAACATCCGATACGGAGATTTTCATTCCATCCAGAAACGCACCGCCGTCCCGGACAGCATAGAACTCCTCACCGGATGCAAGATCCATTACATACCCCTCTTTCATCTGCCCATCAATCGCATATCCGAGGGATATCGCATAGAAGGGGATACCGGCAACGGCATTATAGGTGCCATCGATCGGATCGAGGTAGATCGTCCCCTCCCCGCCGGGAAGATCTACACCGCCCGCCTCCTCGCTGATCACCCGCCGGCCAACATCCGCCTCCCTGAGATGATCGAGCACAAGCGACTCGGCAACATCATCAATCACCTCAGTCGGTGTCTGATCCGCACCCATCCCGATCTCCGCCCCACCCTGCTCGGTACCGACGAGATTACCGATTTCTGCACGGAGCCGGTTGGAGAGTTCCTGGCATGCGGCAAGGAAGGGCGTTTCATTCATCACTGCGTTGTCTTTATGTTCTTTTGATTCAATAAATTACTCCTGCGAGAAAATATCATGAAAGAACAGACAGAAGTTGGGAAACTGAAGGAAGGCCGCTACATGGTCATTGATGACGAACCATGCAAAATTCAGAGCATCTCCACCTCAAAGCCCGGGAAGCACGGTGCCGCAAAGGCACGGATCGATGCAGTTGGTATCTTTGATGGTATGAAACGATCTTTCGTATCACCAGTCGGAGCCAAGATCTATGCCCCGATCGTTGAACGGAAGAGCGCTCAGGTCATCTCGATCGCCGCAAATACCGTCTCCTTCATGGATATGAAAGACTACACAAACTTCGAGCTGAACGTCACAGACGAACAGCTGGAGCATATCGAGCCCGGCAAAGAGATTCCCTACATCGAATCTCTCGGTAAACGCAAGCTTGACATCTGAGTATGCAATCCTTTTCTAACTCTCTTTTTGCCGATGCCGAAGCCTCGTATGAGGATGCACGGTATGTGATATTCGGTGTCCCCTATGACGGGACAACCTCATACAAACCGGGCACACGTTTCGCCCCAAACGCAATCCGGGCGATATCTTACAATTTTGAGCCATACATGCCGGAGTACGGTATTGACCTCTCTGACATCCCCTTCACCGATCTCGGAGATATCTATCCTGAGGCAGATCCGGAGGCGGTCGCAGCCCAGGTTGAGGATACCGTCTCGATGATCCTCGGAGACGAAAAAGTGCCGGTGATGCTCGGCGGTGAGCATTCGATCACCATCGGTGCTGTGCGCGCTGCCATGCCGAAATGGTATGTCGTCTGTGATGCCCACCTCGATTTTCAGGATGAATACCGGGGATCCCGCTACAACCATGACTGTGTCTCGGCACGGGTCCGCGATCTCGGCATTGACAATATCGTCATCATCGGTGCGCGGAGCGGATCGAGGGAGGAGTTTGAAGCCGCTTCCCACCACCGGATCTATACCGCAGATGAGGTACATGACCGGGGGATCAACGCCATCATCGACGAGGTGAAGGCCGCAATCGGCAACGATCCCATCTATCTCTCGATCGATGCGGATGCCGTTGACTCATGCCTGACACCGGGGCTTGGAACACCGGATCCCTTCGGGATCACCCACTGGGATCTCCGATCTGTTATCCGGGCGCTTGCAGGTCAGGCTGTGGCATTCGACTATGTCGAGGTGCTCCCAAATGACTCTGAGCAGACTGCCGCGGTTGCCGCAAAGATGATCCGTGAATTCATCGGCATCCGCGGGCATACAGCCAGGCAGTGAGTGGGGAAGAAGAGATGAGCCGGAGCATCATGCAATCAGATCCGGCAGCATCTGAAATGACAGATCTGTCATCAGCAGATGCGAATCAAGACCTTTTTATCTTTAAGATTCCTTGTAAGAGTGGTGTCTTGTGAGTTTACGAGACTGGATTATTCCAAACGATCATGTCTTCTTTGATATCTTCGAGCAGCTCGCGGATACTACAACAGAGGCTGCTCGCCTGCTTGTTGATCTTATTGACGACTATACCGATGTCGAGCAGAAGGTCAAAGCGATCAAGAAGTTCGAACACCAGGGTGATGCCCTTGCCCACCGGGCATATGCCGAGCTGAATCGGAGTTTCATCACCCCACTTGAGCCCGAGGAGATATCACGGCTGACAACAGCCCTGGATGATATGCTTGATTTTGTTGATGGTACCGCCAGGAAGATGCTCACCTACGGGATTGAGGAGACGGACCCCTACATGAGGGAATTTGCCAAGATCATCTATCTTCAGGCGAGTGAAGTGGCAGTGGCAGTACGTGAGGTTCGGAATCTCAAAAACCCCGAAACTCTTGAGAAGAAATGCATTGAGATCAACAGGCTCGAGAACCTTGCCGATGATGTCCTTGCCCACGCGATCATCGACCTCTTCAATAGTGAGGATGCAATCAGGATCATCAAGCTCAAAGGGATCTACGAGAGCCTTGAAGAGGCAACCGATAAGAGCGAAGACGCAGCAAATGTCCTTGCAGATATAGCAATCCGCCATTCGTGATTTTTTATGGAGTTCCTTATCATTACAGGGATCGGACTTGCCCTCCTCTTTAACTTTGTAAACGGGTTGAATGATGCGGCAAACTCCATCGCCACCGTCATCGCCACCAAGGTGCTCACCCCGCTCCAGGCAGTCGGGCTTGCCGCATTTTTTAATCTCGTCGGCCCGTTCCTCTTCTCGACTGCCATTGCAAAGACGATAGGAAAAGGGATCGTCGATCCCGCAATACTCACTCCTTTTGTCCTTGTCACCGGCCTTGTCGGGTCGGTCTTCTGGGTCTTCTTCTGTTCTCATTTTGGCATACCGGTTTCAAGCAGCCATTCTCTTGTCGGAGGGATTATGGGTGCCGGTATCGGGGCGGCAGGCTTCTTTGCGGTGATCTGGCCGGACTTACAGACCATCGCCCTGACAATTGAAATCGCGCTCTTCGGCGCAGTGGCAGGTGCATTGCTATTTGGGGCAATTGCATATTATGCAGGAGACAGAAACCCGATCTATTTCGGCCTTGGAGCCATCATCGGAATTGCGATCATCATACCTGTTTCGATGTTCCTTGGCATCGTCCATATCAAGGGTATCCTTGCTATCGTCTTATTCATCGTCGTCTCCCCGACCCTCGGGTTCATCGCCGCCTATGCATTCGCCGCCTTTATCATGCGGTACTTAAGCAACGCCAGCACGCCGCAGCGTATGAACTATATCTTCAGGAAACTCCAGATCGTCTCGGCATCATTCCACGCCATCGGGCATGGGAGCAATGATGCACAGAACGCAATGGGTATCATCACCGCCATACTCTTCGCAGGGGGATTTATCACAGTCTTTGAGGTACCTCTCTGGGTGATATTCGCCTCCTGTGCCGCCATATCGATTGGCACGCTCCTTGGGGGATGGCGTGTCATCGATAAGCTGGCAAACAGGATCACCAGGATCACCCCCTACCAGGGCTTCTCGGCATCCACATCCGGCGGTCTTGTCCTCTCGGCGATGACGATGCTCGGCATCCCGGTCTCGACAACCCATGCAATGAGCGGGGCGATCATGGGTGTCGGCACCACGCAGGGGTCTGCTGCCGTCCGGTGGGGAGTGGTGCGGGAGATTATCATCGCCTGGATCATCACGATACCGGCAGCGGCTCTCGTCTCCTTCTGCTTCTTTGCAATCGTCTCACCCTTCTTCTTCTAAAGAGGCAAAACGGCAGAGGTCACGGAGAACGCAGGTTTCGCACTGCGGCTTTCTGGCAGGGCAGACCTCCCGCCCATGCCGGATCAGCAGGTACGTGATCCCGCCCCAGTGGGAACGGGGATAGATCGCTATCAGATCCTGCTCGATTTTATCGGGGTTTGCCGAGTCTGAGAAACCGATCCGCTGGGCAAGACGGCGGACATGCGTATCAACAGCGACTCCTTCATCGATCCCAAAGGAATGGTTGAGGACAATATTAGCCGTCTTCCTCCCGACACCGGGGATCGTCAGGAGCTCATCCATCGTAGCCGGAACTCTCCCCGAAAACCGCTCCACAAGTGCCCTCGACGCACCGGTGATATGCCGGGCCTTTGCATGGTAAAACCCGGTTCTGTGGATGATTCTCTCCACCTCCACCAGATCCGCTGAAGCAAGCGATTCCGGTGTCGGGAACCGTGCAAAGAGAGACGGCGCAACCAGATTCACGGTGGCATCGGTCGTCTGGGCAGAGAGGATCGTCAGGATCAGGCACTGGAAGGGATCTTCGAAATCAAGAAAATTGGTCTCCGTATGAGGATAGCGATCATTCAGGCGTGAATATATCAGAAAAGCGGTCTCTGAGTCCATCTCAAAATGGGGTAGCGCAGATTCGAACTGCGGTCAAAGCGTCCCAAACGCTCTAGGATGGACCAGGCTACCCTACTACCCCGTGACCTTACTAAATTGAGGGTCTATCTAAAAAAGGGTATCGTTTTGTCCGCATCTCAGAGCGGGAGAACTGAATCTGGCTTCTCTGCAACAAGAGTGCCGTTGAATGTCCCCTCTTTGAGCGCTGTTAAGATATCGCCGGGTTTTCTCCCATCCATCACGATGAAGGGGATGCCGCTCCGCTCAACGATCTTGGCTGCCACCAGATCGACGATCATATTCGATCCCGCGCCCATCCGCTCCTTCATGATGATCTGGATCAGATCTGCCGGGGTGATCATCGAGTACCGCTCTGCCGAGGCATCCTTCCTCGGATCAGCCGAATAGATTGCATCCACTGCCGTTGCATTCACCAGCAGATCTGCTGAAACCTCCTCTGCAAGGACGGCTGAGACCGCATCTGTCGTCTGGCCGGGAGTCACCCCTCCCATGACGACGATCCGCTCCAAAAGCGCCGCCTGCTTCGCCTCACGATAGGTTGCCGGAACGGTTGGATAGGCGGCATCACCGAGTGCCGCAATCAGAAGGGACGCATTGATCCGCGTCACCATGATGCCGAGTTCGTCTGCGGTGCCCTCATCAATTCCGAGGCTCCGGCAGACCGATATATACCGGCGTGCCTCGCCTCCTCCTCCACAGACGCAGAAGACGGAATAGTCCTGTTGAATCTCCCGGAGCACTGCCACCCATGCACTGAGATTATTTGACTCAAGTGTGGGTACAAGAACCGACCCGCCGACCGAGATAACTACCTTCTTCATATTACCTTAAACATTTCATCATGGATCACATATAATGCCGTGTTCCACAGAGTGGAAAGAGATCAAAACGGGGTGAATGAGTGGAGATGAAGGAAGCACGGATCTGGATGAGAGAGGATGAGGCGATACGCTGCGGCCTCTGCCCGCACAGTTGCCTGATCCGGCAGGGGAAAGAGGGGATCTGCGGGGTTCGCAGGAACCGGGGCGGGAAGCTCTATGCGCTGACCTATGGGAAGGTCGTATCAGCAGCACTCGATCCCATCGAGAAGAAGCCGCTTTACCATTTTCTCCCCGGCACCACCACCTATTCGCTCGGGGGAATCGGTTGCACCTTCCGGTGCAGGCACTGCCAGAACTGGGAGATATCACAGGCAACGATCGATTCCCTCCCGCTCCGTGAGATTGGACCGGAGGAGGGGGTGCGGCAGGCGATTCGATCCGGTGCTGCAAGCATCACCTGGACCTATAATGAACCGACGATCTGGCATGAGTATGCCCTTGATATGGGCAGAATCGCACGAAAACATGATCTGAAGACGATTTATGTCACGAACGGCTACATCACCGAAGAGGCGCTGAACGAACTCTCACCGATGCTCTCTGCCTTCCGGGTGGATCTGAAGGCATTCAATGAGGACTTCTACAAAAAGGTCTGCGGGGGGCGCCTCCAGCCGGTGCTGGATGCAACGATCCGGGCACATGAACTCGGCATGCATATCGAGACGGTGACACTGGTGATCCCCGGCATAAATGATGATCCGGGTGAGATTGATTCCCTGACTCGCTGGGTGATCGAGCATCTGGGCCCCGATACGCCGATGCATTTTACCCGCTACCACCCCGATTACCGGATGAGCGATCCCCCCGCCACACCGCTTGCAACGCTTGAGCGGATCTACCATCGGGCGCGGGAACTCGGCCTTGAATACCCCTATCTCGGTAATATTCCGGGATCATCGTACGAAGATACCCGGTGCCCCTCCTGCGGTGCGGATCTGATCCGGAGGAGAGGGTTTTCTGCCGGGATCGTGGGGCTTGATGGTGACCGGTGCAGGAACTGCGGCTACCGGATACCGGTCGTGCTCAGATGACCCCTGAACTCCGGTTCCTTGTGGATCGGATGCTCGGCCCCCTCACCCGGTACCTCCGGCTCCTCGGCTATGATACAGAGAGTGCGGATTGCCTTCCCCCCGGCAATCCAAAGGAAGATACAGAACTCCTTCGATGGGCAGAACGGGAGGGCAGGATCCTCCTCACCCGGGACCGTGAGCTCGCCGGCCGGGCCGGGGACCGGGGGATCTATATTGGGGAGAAGGAGATCCTCGACCAGCTCTCTTTCCTGAAAGACCGGGGGCTGATTGACCTTCCGGTCCGGCTGATCCGCTGCTCGATCTGCAATACGCTCCTCGAAGATGCACCCGAAGAGGAGATCCGGATCGCCGACTATGTACCCGCAGAACAGGGGGATCACAGCTTCCGCTGGTGCCCCTCATGCAGGCGGCTCTACTGGATGGGATCCCATACCGATGATATCATCGGCAGGATGGAGACGCTCAGTCACCGGTCCGAAAAAGCGCCCTGATTCTCCCAGTACTCGTACTCGGACTTCCAGACATCCCTGTTGAAGCGGACGAGCTCGATCATATGTTCACGCCGGATCCGGTGCTCTTCTTCCTGATCGGGATACCGCCGCTTGTCCCGGATGGCTGAGGCGAGATCGGCACCGAGTGCCTTTGCAGCCGGGATCTTTGCATCCACTGCACCGGGATCCCCCATAATATTCACGCCGACCAATCCGACGGTGGTGCCGCCGAGCATCCGGATCACGCCGTTCTGGTACTCAGCAACCTCCTCTGCAAGCGCTCCACCGGCAGTTGAGAGGCTGCACCCATATTTCCCGGAGAGCCGCTGGCAATGCACGGCATCCGAAAGGCGGTCAAGGAGGGTCTTCAGCTGTGCAGTCACCGAGTTGATGTAGACGGGGGAGGAGAAGATGATCCCGTCTGCATTGAGAAACTGATAATAAACAGACTCGAAATCATCATCAAGGACACAGTCACCAGTGATGTAACAGCTTCCACATGCGTTGCAGTACCCAATATCCAGATCACAGATATCAACCACCGTGGTTTCGGCACCCACCTCTTCCGCACCCTCACATGCGGCGAGGAGGAGTTTTCTGGTCGAGCTCGATGAAACCCTCGGGCTCCCGTTGAATGCAAGGATCTTCATGAAAGAGAGATTCCGGTTCAGTGAATATAGAGCTTTGCATTCATTTCTTATTTATGATAAATGGAGGATGTACACCACCATCATGAGCAGTACCCCGCTTTGGGGATCGGAACTCCTGCTGCAATCGCCATCCGGTGAGCGGCAGTGGTATGAACTCTCCGCGAGGGAGAACGAGGGGGGGTGGATCGAGTCGGAGATGGTGAGATCGTTTTTACGGCATCACTACCGTTGACAGCATCTCTATACCTATTACCATCCATGATCAACAGATACAATCACTGATGAAAGACTTAATTGTTCGTGGAGCACGGGAGCATAACCTGAAGGATATCACCGTCATCCTCCCCCGGGACCAGCTGATCGTCATCACCGGTGTCTCGGGTTCGGGGAAGTCCACGCTTGCCTTTGATACCATCTATGCCGAAGGGCAGCGGCGATATGTCGAATCCCTCTCGGCATATGCCCGCCAGTTCCTCGGCCAGATGAATAAGCCCGATGTCGATGCAATCGAAGGGCTCTCCCCCGCAATATCGATAGAACAGAAGACGACCTCGAAGAATCCGAGGAGCACCGTCGGAACCGTCACCGAGATCTATGATTATCTCAGGCTCCTCTTCGCACGGATCGGGGTGCCGCACTGCCCCGAACACGGGATTGCAATCGAATCCCGATCCCCCCAGCAGATCGCCGACACGATCGCAGCACACGGGACAGGGATGGTCACCATCCTGGCGCCGGTTGTGAGGCAGAAGAAGGGAACCTATGCAAAGATCATAAAAGATCTCGATTCTGAAGGTTTCTCCCGCGTCAGGGTTGATGGGATCATCCACAGGACCGACGAGGAGATCCCGCTTGAACGGTACGTGAAGCATGATATCGAGATCGTCATCGACCGGCTGGATCCGTCCGAGACCTCCCGGCTCGCCGAGGCATGCGAGACCGCCGTGAAGCGATCAGGGGGGCTTGTTATCGCTGCCTTTGAGGACGGCTCAGAAGAGACCTACTCTGCCACGATGGCATGCCCGATCTGCGGCTTCTCGGTTGAGGAGCTCCAGCCCCGGTTCTTCTCATTCAACAGCCCGTTTGGAGCATGCGAGACCTGTAACGGTTTGGGGTTCCAGATGCGGTTTGATCCCGACCTGATCATCCCGGATAAGGACCTGAGCATCGCAGACGGTGCTGTTGCACTCTATCGGAACTTCCTCGACGGGTACAGGATACAGTATCTCGGATCAGTTGCCGAACATGCCGGGTACACGATCCATACCCCAATCCGTGACCTGACTGATGCGCAGCTCCATTCGCTGCTGTATGGGTCAGACGACCAGATCAAATTCTCGATGAAGATGAAGCGGATGGATGCCGAATGGTCGCACAAGGGGGTTTGGGAAGGGCTGATCCCCCAGTCCGAACGGCTGTACAGGGAGACGAAATCCGAGTACAGGCGGGAGGAGCTTGAGAAGTTCATGCGGGTCACCCCCTGCCCCTCCTGCGGGGGACTCCGGCTGAAGAAGGAGGTGCTCGCTGTCAAGATTCACGGATACTCGATTGCGGATGTGACCGACCTCTCTGTTGGAAAAGCACTCGCCTTCTTCACCGATCTCCCCCTCACCCCGAAGGAGGAGGAGATTGCACGGCAGGTGAAGAAAGAGATCCGATCCCGCCTCCTCTTCCTTGAACGGGTTGGACTATCATACCTCACCCTCTCACGAAACGCCGGCACCCTCTCAGGCGGTGAAGCTCAGCGGATCCGGCTTGCCACCCAGATCGGATCAAACCTGATGGGCGTCCTCTATGTACTGGACGAGCCTTCAATCGGCCTCCACCAGCGTGATAACCACCGCTTAATCGAGACCTTAAAACACCTCCGCGACCTCGGCAACACCGTCCTCGTCGTCGAGCATGACGAGGATACGATCCGGCACGCAGACTGTATCGTGGATATGGGGCCGGGAGCGGGGATCCACGGAGGCGATATCATCGCGCTTGGCTCCCTTGACGATATCATCAACGCAGAAGACTCCCTCACCGGCCAGTACCTCTCCGGGAGGATCACGATCCCGGTTCCAAAAACCCGCAGGCTGAAAGGACCCTGTATCAGGATCGAAGGCTGCAGCGAGCACAATCTGAAGGATATCAGCTGCGAGATCCCGCTCGGACTCTTCACCGTCATCACCGGGGTCTCGGGATCCGGGAAATCGACCCTGATCTACGAAACCCTCTACCCGGCGCTGATGAACAGAATCCACGGTTCGCGGAAAGATACCGGTGTATATACCTCACTCGCAACAGACGAGCATATCGATAAGGTGATTGTGATCGATCAGAGCCCGATCGGGCGGACGCCTCGATCAAACCCTGCCACCTACACAAAAGTCTTTGATGAGATCAGGAAGATCTTTGCCGAGACGAAAGAGGCAAAAGTCCGGGGATACAAGCCGGGGCGGTTCTCCTTCAATGTGAAAGGGGGGCGGTGCGAGGCATGCCAGGGTGACGGCACCATCAAGATCGAGATGCACTTCCTCCCCGATGTCTTCGTCGAGTGCGAGGAGTGCAAAGGAAAGCGATATAACCGTGAGACGCTGGAAGTCCGGTACCGGGGAAAGACGATCGCAGATGTCCTCGCGATGAGTGTCGAGGAGGCACGGAACCTCTTTGAGAATATCCCCGCAATCAGCCAGAAGCTTGAGACACTCTGCCGCGTGGGGCTTGGCTACATCAAGCTCGGGCAGAGTGCCACCACCCTCTCAGGCGGGGAGGCGCAGCGGATCAAGATCACCCGCGAACTCGCAAAACGGGCGACCGGCAGGACCCTCTATCTCCTTGATGAGCCGACAACCGGCCTCCATTTCCATGATGTCAGCAAGCTCATCTCGGTGCTCGACGATCTTGTGGAGAAGGGGAATACGGTCGTTGTGATCGAGCATAACCTCGATGTGATCAAGTCCGCAGACCATATCATCGATCTCGGGCCCGAAGGCGGTGATGGCGGCGGGGAGATCATCGCGGCAGGGACGCCTGAGGAGATCGCAGGTGTCCCTGAGAGCCATACAGGCCGGTTCCTCAGGCCGCTCCTTGAATCATGATCGATACCACCCATATTCCCGAAGAGCCGGGATCTTACCTGTTCAGGGATGAATCCGGCACCGTCATCTATGTCGGCAAGGCAAAGAACCTCAGGAAGCGGGTGCAGAGCTATTTTACAAAGAAGGGTTTGGATCCAAAGACCGCGGTGCTGGTTGATGCGATCAGATCTGTTGATTTCATCGCAACAGCAAATGAGACAGAAGCCTTCATTTTAGAGAATACCCTGATCAAACGGCACCAGCCAAAATACAATATCGATCTGAAGGATGCAAAGAGCTATGCCTTCATCCATATCTCCGGCGATCCCTTCCCCAGGATCGGGATTGCCCGGAAGGCAGGGGCAGAAGGAAAGTACTTCGGTCCCTTCGTCTCTGCCCGTGAGCGGGATCGGCTGCTGGCGATGGTGAAGAAGATCTTCGGCCTCCGTTCATGCAGGCGGCTCCCCAAACGTGCCTGCCTCCGCTACCATATCAACACCTGCCCGGCACCCTGCATCGGAGAGATCACAGAAGAGGCATATGCAGAACGGGTGCGGCAGGCAGAGGAGGTCCTGAAAGGCAGGACAAGGGAGCTGATTTTTGATCTGAAAGCCCGGATGGAGCGGCTATCCCGGAACTGCGAATTTGAGTCTGCAATCACGATCAGGGAGACGATCACAGCTCTCGAACATCTCTCCGGGAGGCGGATGGCTGCCCGGAGAAAAGATAGCGAAGGGGATGTCATCCAGTACCGGATCACCGGCGGCGAGGTCTTCCTCCTCCTCTTCCACCAGAGGAACGGGACACTGGTCGAAAAGGAGGAGTTCCGGTTCAATGAGACGCCCGGTTTCCTCTCCGAGTTCCTTGTCCAGTACTACAGCGATCACGAGGTGCCGGGGGAGGTGATCATCCCGGAGATGGTGGATGAGGCGATCACCGGATACCTTGCTGAGATCCGGGGGAAGAGCGTCACCATCACCGTCCCGAAGCAGGGGGCAAAACGGGAACTTCTGGATCTTGCTGCAAAGAACGTCGATCTCACCTGGTTCTCAGGGGTTGAGCGGGTGAAGGCGCTTGGGCGGGCACTCCGGCTGGCAGCTGATCCAGAGGTGATTGAGTGTTTTGATATCTCGCATCTCTCCGGCACCGCCGCTGTCGGGGGGATGGTCAGGTTCGTCGGCGGAAAGCCTGATAAGCGGGGATACCGGCGGTTTTCCCTGAAGAGTGCCGTCGGGGGGGATGATCCCGGATCGATCCGCGAGGTGGTTTCACGGCGGTACTCACGGCTGGTTGCAGAAGACGGGGAGATGCCGGACTTAATCGTCATCGATGGCGGGAAAGCACAGCTCTCGGCCGCATATGCCGAGCTGAATAAGCTCGATCTCGATATCCCCGTCATTGCGCTTGCAAAACGGGAGGAGGAGATCTATCTCCCGAAACTCCCCTACCCCCTCCCGGTGCCTGCTGACGATCCCGCCTCACTCCTCATCCAGGAGATCAGGGACGAGGCGCACCGGTTCGCCGTCAGCTATAACAGGATCAAGAGAAGAAAGAAGGTGATTCCATGAACTTCACCCTCCATGCGGACTTCAAACCGGCAGGGTCCCAGCCAGATGCTATCAAAGGCTTAACCAGCGGTTTTTCTGAGGGGATGGCAAAACAGACCCTCCTTGGGGTGACGGGGTCGGGGAAGACCTTCACGATCGCAAACCTGATCACAGAACTCCAGATGCCCACCCTCGTCCTTGCGCATAACAAGACGCTGGCAGCCCAGCTCTATAATGAGTTCCTGGACTTCTTCCCTGAGAACCGTGTCGAGTACTTCGTCTCTTATTATGACTACTACCAGCCGGAATCCTATCTCCCGAGAAAAGACCAGTACATCGAGAAAGATGCAGATATCAACCCAAAGATCGAGCAGATGCGCCTCTCGGCAACCGCCTCGCTCCTCTCACGGAACGATACCATCGTCGTCTCCTCGGTCTCCTGCATCTACGGCCTCGGAAACCCCGAGCATTTCAGGAACCTCGGGTTTGAGCTCCGGTGCGGTGAGAGGGCACGGCAGCGGGAGATCATCGAGCGGCTGGTTGAGATCCAGTTCGAGCGCAACGACACCGAGCTGATGCCGGGGAGGTTCCGGGTACGGGGCGATACCATCGAGATCATCCCTGGATACTTCAATGATATCATCAGGATCGAGCTCTTCGGCGATACAATCGACCGGATATCAGAGATCGAGAAGACGAGCGGGCGGCGGCTCTCCACGATGGAGTATTTTCACGTCTATCCCGCCCGCCATTTCGTCACCCCGGAAGACGAGCGGAAGCGGGCGGTTGAGTCAATCCGGGCCGAACTGGATGAGGTGCTCCCGACGCTCGGGATGATCGAGGCGCACCGCCTCCGCCAGCGTACCCTCTTTGATATTGAGATGATCGAGGAGACCGGGAGCTGTAAAGGTATCGAGAACTATTCACGCCATTTTGACGGGAGATCCGCAGGCGAGAAGCCGTACTGCCTCCTCGACTATTTCCCCGGCGATTTTCTCCTGATCATCGACGAGAGCCACCAGACCCTGCCGCAGGTGCGGGGGATGTTCAATGGCGATTATGCACGGAAGAAGAACCTGGTCGAGTACGGGTTCCGCCTCCCAAGCGCCTTTGATAACCGCCCCCTGAAGTTCCATGAATTTGAGAGGTACATGAAGAAGGTCGTCTTCGTCTCGGCAACCCCCGGAAGCTATGAGACAGAGCATGCCGAACAGGTGGTCGAGCAGATCATCAGGCCGACCGGCCTCGTCGATCCGGTGGTGGAAGTCAGGCCAATCGACGGGCAGACCCAGGATCTTGAGAGGGAGATCCTCCGCACCATTGAACAGGGTGACCGGGTGCTTGTGACCACCCTCACTAAGAAGCTGGCCGAGGAGTTCACCGATTATCTCATCGGCAGGGGGATCAAGACACGATACCTCCATTCCGAGATCATCACGCTTGAACGGACCGGGATCATCAGGCAGCTTCGGCTCGGCACCTTCGATGTGCTGGTCGGGATCAACCTGCTCAGGGAAGGGCTGGATATCCCCGAGGTCGGGTTCGTCGGTATTCTGGATGCAGACAAGGAAGGGTTCCTGAGAAACGAAAAGAGCCTGATCCAGACAATCGGCAGGGCTGCGAGGAACGCCAACTCCCGTGTCGTCCTCTATGCAGACAAAATGACAGACTCGATCAAGCGGGCGCTTGCCGAGACAGAACGGAGGCGGAAGCTCCAGATCGCCTTCAATGAAGAGCATGGGATTGTGCCGGAGACGATCAGAAAACCGATCCGGGAGAAGGAGGTCGAGGGAGTCGGGCTTGCAGAGATCCCGCAGGACGAACTCCCGAACCTGATCATCCAGCTCGAGTCAGAGATGCGTTCCGCTGCCGAGTCGCTTGATTTTGAACATGCAATCGAGCTCAGGGAGCAGATCCGGCAGGCAAAAGAGAAGATGGGATAATCCGGCTATTCGCCGGTATAGATATCGCTCTTCTTTTCGCTCTCCTCTTCGGGGATGATGATCAGGGCGAGGATATATACCAGTATTCCCCCGCCACTGGTAAAGAGCGTGGCAACAGCCCATCCAAGCCGTACCAGGGAAGAATCCCACCCGAAATATTCTGCAATCCCACCACAGACCCCTCCAAGGAGCCGGTCTGTCTTTGACCGTGTCAGACGCTTCTCTTCAGCCATTGGTACTTGTTTGAGCATACATACAGATGTATATTGTTTTTCTTCCGGGAAGAGCTCATTACCATCTGAGATCAGATAGATCAGCATGAATTTCGAGGAAGAGAACTGCAGAATCAACAGACTGCGAGGTCTCAGAATGGAGATGCCCGAGACATATGCAGGGATGGAGGCGGAAGCGACAGCAAAAATAAGCTCAATTCTCTCTTCCTATCCAAAAGCAGAACAGATGTACAATCTACTGGTGGCAGATGATGAAGTTCGTGGATACTGGAGAATGGCGAATTACTTCACTGTACGCCATCTCGGGATGAACGATCATGGAGAGACACACGCAAAGATCGCCACCGCATCGGCATTAACCATTCTGGATATCCTAAAAAAAGCCGGAATCCCTCCTGATATCGTCGAAGCGGGTGCAGGAAGTGAAGATGATGCCGTACTGGTTGTCCTCTCGGCAATGCTCTGTCATGATTTTGGCAATGCCATCCACCGGGAGGCACACCAGGAGATCTCCATCCCTCTTGCACAGGCAGTCTTAAGCCGTCTTCTTCCTGTTGTCTATCCGGATACTGCAGAACGAATAGAGATTCTTTCATTTATCCTCTCAGCCATCTACACGCACCATTCAGAACCTCTGCCCCTGACGAAAGAAGCGGCAATGGTATGCATCGGTGATTCTTCGGATATGACAAAAGGGCGGGGAAGAATGGCTTTTGATTCAGGGAGTGTCACCATTCATACCGTCTCGGCACTCTCAATTGAGAGGGTGGATATTATCCCCGGAAAGGAACGTCCGGTTGAGATACAGATCATGATGTCAAATTCAGCAGGGATATACCAGGTGCAGGAGATCCTCGGAAGAAAAGTCGCCGTCGGTCCCCTGAAGGACTATGTAGATGTTATTGCAGTTGTTGAGCCCGGCGAGGGAGAGGAGCGAATCCTTGAAGGCATTACCATACGGAGCGGAAACTGCCTTCCATTTCGAAGAGAGGATCACCGGAGGGGATGAATACCATCCCACCGGGCATACCCGATATCAATCAGCCGGTACTCATCGGCATCGGGGTTCTCGAAGTCATTGAATAGATCCCAGTCTTTCCTGAGCTGTTCATCGGCATAGGCGACCGCCTCCCCGAATGCAAAGTCCCCGATCATCGTCGTCTCAAGTGCGGTGAGATCGTCAGGGGTGAGGAGCGGGAGGGCATTAGGATTATCATATCCGGGTGCAATGGCCGGGCTCGGATCATGTTTCCATGCCATATAGGAATGGGTGGGTGTCAGGACAATGTAGGAGTGGATCCCCATTGCCTCAAGGGCCGATGCAAAGAGGACAGAGCCGTCCACACAGTTTGCGGATGTGGAACGGAGCGACTCTTCAGGCGTGTTCACCCGCTGGACATGCCCCAGTGATCCGAAGCTTGCCGTCATATCGAGGTACCTGACATCATAGGTATATTTGAGGGCATTATAGACCGCTTTCGCATGGAGGCCGGTATGAATATACCATGCCTCCTCTGGGAGATCACCGAACTGGTACGCGCCAAGGGTGCGGGAGAGGCCGAGGGTTTCGTACATCGGATCATAGGCGGGATCCACATACTCTTTTGAGGCAATGAGCAGCTCGCGGACGGCCGGTGCCTGCGGCGTCACAAAGACAGCGATATAATCGGTCGTGTCGATAGAGCCGCCCTCGCCATCTGAGATCTCCCAGACCATTGTATCCATTGGATAGACCTCGATCGGGGCAGTCCCCTCCTCAAATACATGCCATGAATCCCCATCCCATTCCTCGACAACCCATGCGAGGTTGAAGAGGGTGGTTGTGGTGAGGGCACGGACTTTCTCCTCATTCAGGACGATCATCACATCAAGCTCGACCGTCTCATCCGGAGGAATCTCGACCGTTGTGATGGTCTTTGAGCTGAACTCGTCATACCAGGCAGATGCCCGTATCAACCGGTCATCTGTGCCGGAGTTATGGAAGGTAAAGGTGATATCGGAGATCCCCTGCGAGTAAAAACTCGTATGGAAGGCGAGCGGATAGGGTTCGCGGATAGCGATCTGGTCGGTTTCTTCTTCTCCATAGTCGCCGATGGCAGTACAGCCCAGAGTGAGCGCAAAGAGAGCGATCAGGGCAAGGGAAAGGATGCGATGCATAATTACTGTTGCACAATGGCAGTTATAGCATTGATGATGCTGATCCTTCTCTGCTTTCCGGAGTGGGAGAGAAAAAGGAAAAGAAAGAGTATTGGATCCAACCGTGCCGTTTATTTACGATCATAGCAGCAGAAAGCCCATGACTTTACTCGTGGGAGTATGTCAGTCAACGATAAGCATCAGGGTGAATGTTTCTGCAGGCTCGGCATCTGCTTCCCAGGGACGGAGATACTTTCCTTCAACGGTGTAGGTGCCGGGAGCGCCAGCCTCAAACTCCCAGACATGCGTGCCGGGGGCGCCCGCCAGCCCGCTATCGGGACCGATGAATGCATCAGTTACAAGGAAGAGCCCCTCAGGAACGGTCATGTCCCAGGAGTACCCGGTCGTCGGGTTCTCGGCAAGCGTTATCTCGATCCTCTCACCGGGCACGAAGGTGTAGGTTCCTCCATCATTTGTCGCATCAAACTTATGTAGCGATTCCGGCGGTGCCGGGGTTTGCGGCGGTGCATCTGGCTGTTCACTGACACAGCCCGCTGCGAAGAGCAGGGTTGTGGCTATCAGCAGAATAAAAAGACCTTTTCGGATCATCGGTTCACACCATAACAAAAAATGTCATGGGATGGTATAACCCTGCTGGTCAAAACGGGTTATTTTTCGGGAACAGGAAGTATCTCAAAGGTGCAGCAGGGATCCCCGGCTGCATAGCACTCCCGCTCAACCGCATTCATGAGGTAGCCGGTTTGCCGGGAGAAGAGGAGAGAGAGGAGACCGGAATCAAATGAACATGCGGGTCTGCCGAGCTGCGGGAGATCGACACATTCGAAGCAGTCATAGACTGAAAACCTGATCGGATCCTGCGAAAGGAGCTCAATTCTCCCGAGACGATGCTGCTCCCAGAAGGTTGCCAGATTCAGACAGAAACCCTCCATATCCTCTCCTGCAACCGCAGGATAGACCGCTTCGCCGACTGTTTCACCGGCTCTTTTCAGAAGCGGATCCAGAGATATCCCTTCTGTGAGGAGAGAGACACGGAAGGTGCGGTAGATGAGCTTATAGAGATGGAACGGATCGACTGCCCCTTCCCGGTACTCAAAAGCATAATTACTTATCTCATCTGCGATCCGATCTCCGGGTGAGAGTTCGCCGATGAAATGGGATGTTAAGAAGAAGTATTTCTTCCGCTCATCCTCCTCGCCGGGACGGGAGCCTACGATCCCTTCGTCGGCAAGCGAGGAGAGGTGGGCGGAAACGGTTGATTTTGCCCGCCCCGATGAGGATACGATTGCGTCAAAACTCATCTCACCGCCTTCGAGGAGCTGGAGGATATGCCTCCGCACGGGGTTCCTGATTGCCTGTACCCCGGCAGCAGTTCCATATAACGAAAAATCGGATCGATCTCTGGTCCTCATGAATAAACCTGATCTATAGAAGAACCCAATCGATTATATATTGTTCGCTCGATTGAGAATAATCGATCATCTCTTATACAAGAGGATGCATCTCTCCTCTATGGTGCAGATCTTTTCGGTTCGGGATGGGAGGATCATCGATCAGGAGCTGGTGGAGAAGAAAGAGAATGAGTGGAAGGCAATACTCGATCCGCTCACCTTTGACGTGGCACGGAGGAAGGGGACAGAAGCGCCTTTTTCAGGCAGATACCATGACTGCCATATAGAGGGGGTGTACGCCTGTGCCTGCTGCGGAACAGATCTCTTCTTGTCAGAAGATAAATTCGAATCAGGCACCGGCTGGCCAAGTTTCAGAAGAGCCGTATCTGAGCATAATATCAGGATCCAGATTGACAGATCAGCAGGCATGATCAGAGACGAAGTCCTCTGCGCCCTCTGCGGAGCACACCTCGGCCACGTCTTCAATGACGGCCCACCCCCAGACGGCCGCCGGTTCTGCATGAACTCCGCCGCACTCAGGCTCAGAACGAAATAGGCTTGATATATATAGGAGAAAATAACAACACTAAGTGGATACCTCATGTCTGCTCTACCAGGATACAGGGAACTGGCTCTTGCATTCATAGCAGACAACTTCTTTTTCTTCTTTAGATAGGGAGACCGCCTTATTTTTCGGTCTCCCGTGCAGTTGCTGAGGTACCGGAGGTTATCATCATGTTTGGTATTCCTGATCCCTACATCTGGATTGCATATCTGCTTGCGATTGGGTTCGCAGGCTTGTGTGTACTGTATGGTCTCTTAAACTGGAACAATGGAGACGCAGAACATGGCAGTTGATGTCCTGACACTCTCGATAGTTGTCGCCATCTACCTGCTGATGATCGTCGGCATCGGGTACTATGGGTACCGGAAGACAAAGGTCGCCGAGGACTACATGGTCGCCGGGAGAAACACCCATCCGGTTGTTATTGCGCTCTCCTATGGTGCGACCTTCATCTCGACATCAGCGATCGTCGGGTTCGGCGGTGTTGCAGCCAACCTCGGTATGGGGCTGATCTGGCTGACAGTCTTAAATATCGGGATCGGTATCTTCATCGCCTTCGTCTTCTTCGGCAAAAAGATCCGCGAGACCGGTAAACGGCTCTCCGCATACACCTTCCCCGACCTGATGGGAAAATGCTACAAATCCCCGTTCCTCCAGTACGTGAGTGGGATCATCATCATCCTCTCGATGCCGATCTATACTGCGGCCATCCTGATCGGGGGGGCACGGTTCATCGAGGTCACGCTCTCAATCCCGTACGAAACAGCACTCCTTGGATTTGCCCTGATCGTCGGTGCATATGTCGTCTTCGGCGGGCTCATCGCCGTGATGCACACCGATGCGCTGCAGGGTGCCATCATGCTCATCGGAATGACTGTGCTTCTGGTTCTGACCTATGTGTATCTCGGCGGCGTTACGGTTGCACATACCGCACTGACGGATATGGCGAATCTCGTTCCCGAAGGCCTTGCTGCAGCCGGGCATAACGGGTGGACTGCCATGCCCTCCTTCGGATCGCCGATCTGGATGACGCTTGTCACCACGATGGTGCTCGGTGTTGGTATCGGAGTTCTGGCCCAGCCACAGCTTATTGTCCGGTTCATGACTGCAAAGGATGACAAATCACTGCACAGGGCAACTCTGATCGGCGGCCCCTTCATCCTGATGATGACCGGCGTTGCATTCACCGTCGGCGCACTGACAAACGTCTACTTCTACCAGCAGAGTGGAGAACTCGCCATTACTGCCGCAGGCGGAAATGTCGACTCGATCATCCCGCTCTTCATTGCACAGTCAATGCCTGATATCTTCGTCATCATCTTCATGCTGACGCTCCTCTGTGCTGCGATGTCGACCTTAAGCTCACTCTACCATACAATGGGAACCGCCCTTGCCTGTGATGTCTGGGGTCGGGGGCGGGAGTGTGCACTCTCGCTTTCTGTCAACAGGCGGGGCATCATAATCATGATGGTCATCTCCATCCTTGTTGCCTTCCTGCTTCCCGGCAGTATCATCGCACGGGCAACCGTCATCTTCATGGGGCTCTGTGCATCGGCATTCCTGCCCGCATTCGTTAACGGGATCACCTCGAAATCCCCCTGCATCATCGGTGCAAAGGCATCGCTTCTGGCAGGAGCGCTCGTCTGGTTCTTCTGGACGGTCTTTGTGCATGCTGCCGAATCAAGCGTTCTTGGATTATCCCAGTTCATCTTCGGCGTGCCATCCTTACTCGGACAGCCCTGGAGTGCCTGCAATCCGCTGGTGATTGCCCTTCCGGTATCGCTCATCGTGATGGCGCTCTTCCAGATCCGCCACAACCGCAGGATGGCCTGACCATCCCCCTTTTTTATCTGTGGTACGGCTCTCCCCTGATGATCCGAAATCCCCGGTAGATCTGTTCGAGGAGAAGAAGGCGGGCCATCGTATGGGTAAACGTCATCTGAGAGAGCGAGAGGAGAAGATCGGCACGGTCGCGTACCTCATCCGAGAGCCCGTCTGCCCCCCCGATACAGAAGACGATATCGCCTCTCCCTGAAATCTCATGGTTTCGGATAACGTCGGCAAATACCTCGCTCGGCATGCCTTTTCCTGCGGGATCGAGTCCTACAAAAAGAGCGGGATCTTTTGCTGCTGCGAGGAGAGCAGCACCCTCTCTCCTGATGGCGGGTGCCATCTCCCCGGATGTAGAGTATCTCTGGTCAGGCACCTCAATGACGGTGATGGTTGCATAGGGGGAGAGGCGGCGGATGAGATCCGCGATCCCCTCCTTCTGCCAGTTCTCTTTCACCTTCCCAACAGCAATAATCCTGATCTGCATAGCTCAGAGATCGGGATCGATATCAAGGGCGCGTGAGAGGCAGCCCAGTGCCTCCTTCCGCTCACCAATGCTGTCATAGATCCGCGATTTCTGGTACCAGGCGAGTGCATGCTCAGGATCTTCCTCGGTAACATGGTCAAGGCAGGACATCGCCTGTTCCTTCTTCCCCACATAATTTAAGACAAGACCTTTGCAGTACCAGGCATTGATCTCATTCTGGGAGAGATCGATCGCACGGTCATATGACTTCAGTGCATCATTGTACCTGCCGAGGGCAACCATGATCGAGCCCCGTGCACTCCAGAGCGGACCGTTCTTCGGGTCGATGGAGAGGGCTTTCTCGTACCAGTCGACCGCTTCTCCGAACTGACCGAGCCGCTCGGCAATGGATCCCCTGCGGATGAGTGCTGCAACATCATCGGGGTGATCGTCCAGGATCGCATCGTACTGGCGGGCGGCCTCACGGTATTTTCCAAGATGCGTGAGGAGAGAGGCGATCGAGTAGATCGTTGATGATCCGGCAGGCTCCTCTTTCAGGAGCTGTGAATAGATCTCAACTGCTTCATGGTACCGGCCCGCAGATTCGAGGGCAGATGCATACCCCCGGGTGAGCTGGTGATCGTCCCGCCTCACCTGGAGGGCACGTGAGTAGCTGTCGATCGCCTCTTCATACCGTCCCATCCTGAGGAGGAGGGAAGCAGAGAACCGGAGGTATTCGATCGTATCGGGATTGTCTGCAAGGAGTGTCTCAACCAGGGCGAGGGCCCGCTCGTCTTCACCGAGAAGAGAGAGTACCCGTGCCTGGGCAAAGGAGGCTCCTGGAAGTTGTGCGGCTTTTTTGTATGCCGTCTCCGCCAGCTTCAGATCCCCGACCGATTCTGCAAGGCCACCGAGTTCGAACCAGGTCGCAAGATCGTGATCCTCCTGCCTGAGGTATTCGGAGAGTGCATCGCAAGCCTCGCTCCACTTTCCTGAGAGCATCAGCGACCGTGCCCGTGCCCGGTACACCTCGGGCGGGGCATTGCCGGTTGCGATTGCACGATCATATGCCCGGACCGCATGTGCATATTCGGAATCTGCTGTCAGCGCATCACCCATGGCACGCCAGATACGGGGATCATCGGGATGCACTTCCCCGGCATGTTTGAGGTTGCTGATCGCCTCTTTCTGCGCATCGACCTTCATGAGTGCATCGGTTGCTGCCATCAGGAGGACCGGGTCATCCGGTGTCTCTGAGAGAGCCTTCCGGTATGCATCGGCCGCCTCCTCAGATCGCCCAAGCTGCGTCATCAGCTCGCCGAGCCGCCGGTTGACCATCGGAATATTCGGGTGCTGCCGGGCAATCGACTGGCAGATCTCTGCTGCATCTTCCAGCCGCCCAAGCCGTGAGAGGACGCCTTCCATTGCAATGAGGAGTGCAGGGCTCTCCGCACCCAGGTTCATCGCTTCCTGGTATGCATCGCCTGCCTGCTGATCCCGGCCCAGGTGTTCGAATGCGGTTGCCCTCGTGCACCAGCCCCCGATATCCTCGGGATGGCGTTCACAGAATTGTCCGAGGACTGCTTCTGCCTCGCCATAGTCACCGGTTGCATTCAGGAGAGAGCCGAGTCGGTACTCTGCATCGGGGATGGTATCCCTGACCTTTTGGTAATATGCGATGGCAGCATGGTATTTCCCGATATGCTCTGCTGCCATACCGGCGAGATAGAGGGCGGTCGGATCGTCGGGATGGGAAGAGAGGTAGCTCTCGAAGTGCGAGAGTGCGTCTGGGTATCTCCCTGAGCGGATGAGCGACTCGGCTGCTAACGAGAGGGAGAGATCGGATTCGGATCTCCTGAAGGCATCTGCTGCTTCTGCATACCGCGAACGCTGCATGAGGATGCTGCCGGAGAGGGCATAGAGATGGAGGGATTTTGGATCGACGGAGAGAGCGGCGTTTAAGTCAGAGAGTGCGGGATCGGGCCTGCCTGCACGCCTGAATGCATCTGCCCGTCCGATCAGTGCAGAGGGATTCTCCGGGTTGAATGAGAGTGATTCGGTGAAGGCATCGATTGCATCGTCATACTGCCCAACTGCTGAGAGGATCTCCGCATGCATAAGGGCAAGTCCTCCGGTCTCACCCGAGATCTCCTTCAGCCGGGCAAGGAGAGAGCCGGCATAGCCGAGATCACCCATCCTGTATGCAAGGGTTGCGGTCTGGAGGATGGCACCGGCATGCTCCGGATCGGCATCCAGAACCTGCTTCAGCTCCTCTGTTGCCTCCTCCATTCTTCCGGCTGCTTCAAGGGCAGATGCCCGGATCATCCCGACAGACGGAGTCTTGCGGAGTTTGTCGGGGAGATCGTCAAGGAGGGAGAGGGCTCCCCGTGCATCGCCGGTGAGAGAGAGGAGTTCGGAGCGGAGCACAATCGCCTGCCAGTCTGTTGGGGAGAGGTCGATGAGCGCTTTGAGATCCTCGCCGGCTGCTGAATATGAGCCAAGCGCAATCTGCGCCTCGGCCCTCCGCCGGAGTGCCCTGATATCTTCGGGATCATCTGAGAGGATCTGGCCGAAGATCTCAGCAGCTTCTCTGTATCTCCGGTTCTTCATCAGGATCTCCGCATAGAGGCGCCGCGATTGGGAGAATGCCTGCGGATCGCCACGGACAGCTTCGAGGTGCTGCATCGCTGCTGCATAATTTCCCAGTGCAGCCTCTGATTCGGCAGATATCAGCTGTATCTGTACAGTCTTCTTCTCTTCAGGCGGGAGGCGGTTGATCATCTTCAGTGCGTCTTCGTATTGCCCGACACCTGCGAGGCAGCGTGCCTGGAGGCCGATTAAGACAATATTCTTCGAATCGATCTCGATCGGATCCTGTGCTGTGCCGCTCTGATCAAATGATCTCCCAAAGAGGCTCATCTCACCGTCGCTTGTCACCCAGGCGACCTTCTTTGTGCCATCGGGATGCTGCATCCTCCGGAAGCTCTCGAGTGCCTCCTTGTACCGGCCAAGGCTCATCATCGCAAGTCCCCGGCGGTACCAGCCGTTTGCATTGGTGGAGTCGTGTTTGAGGAGGTGGTCAAAGCATTCTGCTGCCCGTTTCACCCGCCCAAGCCGCTCTGCCGTGACACCGAGAAGATACCATGCCGGGTAAAAATCCGGGTTTTTTGTGACGATCTTCTCAAAGCCATTGTATGCCTCCTCGTACTGGCCTGCCATAAAGAGGCAGTGGGATCGTGCAACACCAGCGGCACTGTCGTCTGTTACCCCACGCATCACCTCGGCATAGGATGCGGCTGCGGCGGCATAGTCGCCGTTTGATTCTTCGATCCGTGCCCGTGCGTACCAGGTGCCGGGATCTTCTGGATTGAGTGCAAGGGCTTCCCGGTATGCGGCAAGTGCCCCTTTCATATCCCCGGTTCCTTCCAGGGCCCGGCCTTTTGTGGCATGCATTACTGCCGGCTCATACCCAAGAGAGAGTGCTGATCCGATGGCAGCAAGGGATTCTGTGAACCTGCCAAGACGCATAAGGAGATTGATTCGCCATGCAATGATCTTTCCATCTTCAGGGGTTTCGGAGAGGATATCGTTCAATACCTGCTCACCTTCTTCATACCGGCCGAGTGCCTCAAGCCACTCGGCTTTCCGGAGAAGGATATCCCGGCGTTTCAGATCAGATGCGGGGAGACGTTCAAGGCTTGCGACAGCCTCTGTAAACTTTCCGCACCGGGCATAGACACCTGCCATTGCAATCCAGACGGCAGGGTCATTGGGAGAGAGTTCTGTTGCCTTCGAGAACGCTTCCAGTGCCTGGGTGGTATTGCCGAGATACCGCTCACCGGATCCGATCAGGTACCAGGCCTGTGCATTGCCAGGTTCGATATCAGCCGCCCGCCTGCATTGCCGCACTGCATCTTCGACCTTCCCCTTCTCAAAGAGCGCCTCGGCCTTCTGGATGTATGGAGCGGCAGACTCACTTTTCCCAAGAATATTTCCAAAGAGATCCATCGTTATCCACTCTACTATTAGAGGTTGCTCTTCAAGAAGATGGGTGTTGTGATCAATCTGCCATGTTTTGGAGGTATACAACTGGATCTGATAACGAGGGGATAGGGCAAGGAAGCGAAGGAGAGAAAAAACGCTCATGATGCCATCTGGGGCAACAGGCATACAAGATGAAAATGATGGGTGTTCCCATGCATTTTCATATAAAAAGAGGTGTTTACCTTCTTCGGAAGACGACCAGTGCAGCCAGCAGGGCGGCAAAGAGAGCAAAGACCGGGAAAGGTGTGGGAGTTGGCTGTGGCAGGGAGTTCAGGGTCGGGGTGAGATCCAGCGTCTCGCCAGCAGTTATTGAGACGGTCCCGCTCCATGGGGCATATCCCGCGAGTGAGATGGTGACGTGGTGGGGACCTGGTGCAAGATCAGGGATGGTGACCGGGGTGATGCCATAATACCGGTCACCGATATTCACGTTTGCACCCGCAGGGATGGAGGTGGCCCGGAGCGAGCCGGTGGATGAGGGGAGAGGTGTTGGAACAGGAGTTGCCGGTGCTCCCGGAGAGACGAGATCGGCAACCATGACCTCGATCTTGCCGGGATAGACGGTGACGGATCGCTTCCAGTTATTGTATCCGGGCGGCCTCAGCTCGACTATCTGGAGGCCTGCGGTGAGCCCTGTCACGGTGCCGGGGGTGATGGTCCCTGTATTTGCCCCGTTGATGATGATCGGGTACCCTGACGGGGAGGAGGTAACAGAGATGGAGCCGGTCTTTGGGAATACAACAGGGCTTGCATGAACGGTTTGTGTGCCTTCAGCAACATCCACCCCGATTGAAAGGGAGTAGTAAGAAGAGGATCTGAATTCGAGAACATGGTTTCCAACCGGGACGCCGGTGAGTACCACAGGTGCTGAACCCCGTGGGGCTCCATCCAGATGAACGGAGAGTCCGGGGGAGGCTGAACGGATGTCAATGGTTCCGGTTGCAGCAGGGGCAGGGGGTTCTGAAACGGGGATGGATATTACTACCTGTTCCGTGTCATAGGCGCATCCTGTACATTTCGCTAGCGCACCGGCATGCTGCGGGGTGTCCGAGGCATAGATCGTATAAGTGCCGGCAGAAAGCCCGGATTTTCCGCTGATCCCCTGGGTAAACCAGGTATATTCCCAGTAGCCATCCGGGGTGACCGGAACCCGGATCGTGTTCCCGGTCTCAACAAGTGCCTGCATATCTGTGAGCGAGACCCCGTTTTGATTCAGTCCGGGGCCGGTCATGAAGAGGTAGAGAACAGAAGTATGGTCTGCTGTACCGGTGAGGGTGATTGGGTCTCCAAGGGTGAGATCAACTGGTGATGGGGTCGAAAACGATACTGCGGCTGATGCCGGAAGGGCGAGGAGGACAAGCCCGAGCAGAAGATAGATGATCCTCTTCATTGTCGATTACACCGGCCTGATATCGATGATAACGCCATAGACATATGGCTTGGCCGGATAGAAGAGCCCTGCCGGGGAGCTACGCTCCGGCACCTGTTCGGTGTGTGTGAGGATATTCTCTGAGTAAAGATGCAATGAGCGTGTCTTGTAGGGGATACCTGAGTGTCTGACCTCCTCAGCAGTTGACGGCGCATACCCTGGTGCAAACTGGTCGGTATTGTATACGAAGAAGGTGAGCATCATGGGGTAGCCCTCGGTTGGGATTTGAGCCTGCCGTCCCCGTGCATTCATCTCAAAGGTGAGATAGAGTGCATTATCCTGTGTCAGTGGAGATGCCGAGAGCGCAACTGTTGTTCCTTCCAGTTCGGGGGGGAGTACGATGACGGGCGATTCAACCGGGGCGGCCGCCACCGGAGTCGGGGTTGGTGCGGGAGTCTCCTGGGGTGCCTCTGTTTCTGATGTGCAGCCGGAGATAAACGGCAGTATGAGGCAGAGGAGAAGGAGGATGGCGATACGTTTCATGATAGATGGATGATCGCAGGGGTTTAAAAAAGGTATCATGGGTGGGTGATGGAATCCGGGATGCAGGAAGAGCAGTATTTATTGCTCATTCGTCCATTAGTAGATCATATGACGGATGAGGGTTACCCGACAGCGAATGTTCAGGGGAAGGAGATCCCCTACGATCCCGAGACGCTTCGGCGGATCAAGGAGCATCCCTGCTTCTCCGAGAAGGCATGCCATGCATTCGGCAGGGCCCATCTTGCGGTTGCGCCGAAATGCAATATCCAGTGTAATTACTGTGTCCGGGATTTTGACTGCGTGAATGAGTCCCGTCCCGGCGTGGCAAGCGAGGTGCTCAGCCCCGGGGAGGGGATTGAGCGTGTCAGGGAGGTGCTGGAGAAGTTCCCGTACGTGAAGGTGATCGGGATCGCAGGACCCGGCGAGCCGCTTGCAAACCCGGAGACGCTTGAGACGATGCGGCTTCTGCATGAGGAGTTCCCCCACCTCATCCTCTGCCTGAGCACAAACGGCCTGATGCTCCCCGAGTACATCGACGAGCTGGTGAAGTACGATGTCTACAACCTGACCGTGACCTTAAATGCAATCGATCCCAAGATCGGGGCGAAGATCTACTCGCATGTCACCTACAAGGGGAAGAGGTACGAAGGGGTGGAAGGCGCAAAGATCCTCCTCGAACAGCAGCTGAAAGGGATTCAGATGGCAGTCGAGCGGAAGATGATCGTGAAGATCAACACCGTCTACATCCCCGGCGTGAATGACGAGCATATCCCCGAGATCGCGAAGAAAGTCGGCGCAATGGGCGTCTATAACTTCAATATCATCCCCCTCATCCCTCAGTACAAGTTTGAGGATATCACCCCGCCGACACCGGCTGAGAAGCGGGCGATGCATGACCGCTGCGCACCGTACGTGAAGCAGATGAAACACTGCCAGCGGTGCCGGGCAGATGCGGTCGGGAAGCTCGGAAAAGATATGCAGTCCTGCCTCTCCTCCGGGTGCGGCGGGAAGAAAGACGAGTAAATACACCATTACAGGCGATGAGCAAAATTGTGCTTGTTGATGAGGAGACCGGACAGCGGGTCCGCCACCCGCTCCGGACCCTGAAAGAGGCGGATCAGCACCGCGAATGGTACGAGCGGATGACCGGCCGGAAATTCCGTGTTGTGAAGGTCTTCAGAAAGCAAAACGAACAGGACGCTTTCTCCTGAGTGTTGGATGAATCGAAGGAGAAGAGCGAGACATTGAGAGGAGAGATCTCTCTCTTTTGAGCAGAATAAATATGTGGTGAATGCTCATCCTGCATCATACACGGTCTGATAATGAACCATTCAACTCTTACAGAGCATGATATACGCGGATCACCAGAGTATACTATCGATCAGATCTTCCGACACTTGAAGATCATGCTCGACTCATGCTCAGAGCATGATATTCTCTATGATATCTTCATGGAATCTCAAGAGGGGGATGCATATCGTTTTGCACTTGAGGAGATAAACAGGCATCTCTCTCATATCACCGCAACCAGGCTCTCCCATGAGGATCTCCTTGAAATACTCTCCGGAGCGGATATAAAAAGCTCAAAGGATTTTATTGGAGTCATCAACCCTCAGGAGATTGTAAGGTTTTTGGGAATCCCCTTCTCGTCAGTTCAACAGGAGCACATTCTTAAGGTCTGCAATGAGTGGGCATCCGCAGTCTTTCCATCCGAATCAGAACATATGGCCAGGCTCCTCTTTGCCGCCATCAAACCTATGACACTTGTTGATCTCCTCTCACCAGAAAGGACACGTATGCAACGTTTTCCTCTTCTCCTTCTCCTTCAGGCTGCAAGAGATGGACAATCACTGATCACAGGACCGGAGAATATGACAGAGGAGCGGATCCCCATTCAGAACATCAATGATCCGGCAGTATTCATCGGGAATCTCCATACCGCACTATTCTGGTTCCTTGTTCAGAATAGATATCTACCCAACACCTCCTTCGAAAAGACTATCTCTCAGACCCTGCACGACATTGGAATACTTCAGATCGAAGGACGCTCCGGTATTAAACGCATTTACAGAGATGATGGGACGTCCTCATCTGATCTGATCGATGCCGGCAGAGATATCCTTTATACAGAAGGAGAGCTCTGTGATCTCAGACAGGTATATCGGGGAGTGCTAAAAGCCGTGAATGAACCCCAATCGCTATCATGGCTGGAAGCAAATGGAGGGCACGTACTTGCCGGATATCTGGCTGCATCTGCAGAAGATGGTGATGACCAGATCATCACCTCTTTCATTGAGTTCATCCGGACTGTGGCATCAAGGCCGGCAGGAAGGAGAGAACCGGATAAGAGACAGGTGCAGGGGCTGTCCACACTTATTCAGGAGATGGAGCACCTCATCCGGGTCGTCACAGGAGATTACCGCTGGAGGGGATTTCCAATCCCTCAGGTACGAGAGGCATATCACCCGATTGTGGATCTCTATCCTGAGCGGAAGCTGATCCTGTATGAACCAGAAGATCTCTTTTATTTAAACAGGAATGTAGCCCTTGCCTTAACGATGGAGGCACTCTATCGCCATTGGTATGTACAACCATTTGAAAGAGGAGAGAATGTTGACTCCTGGCTTCGTCGCCTGATGGAGGTCGCACTTATTCCAGGAGCTGTCGCCAGAGGTCGATTACTCCATCCAGGGGCGGGCAGGTGGCTTGAACAGCTGAACATCGACCTGTATGATCCGGCATCCAGATTGATACAGAGATCCCGATACAACCGCATGTCCCCCCCTGATCAGTTCCTCTATGCGATTCTTTTTGAGGGGCGAACCGGAGAAGTTGAGATGAATTGTTCGAATGTTTCAGTTGTGCAGGCGCTCGATGCAACACGGAGAGCACGACAGAAACTTGTTGATACCGAGCTCAGCGATGAAGAATGTCTGGGTATCCTGAATGATCGGATATGGCCTGAATATATGAAGCTCTGTTATCCACCTGCCATTGAAACCCCGAGAGGGGCGATGATACAGTCTGATGCGAAAAGCAGGAGAGAGACGACGATCTCTCCTCATGGGGAAGCACCCCGAGTGGATAAATCGGTACCAAGTCCACATAAACCACTTGATCCAACAACCGGCAAGACAATAACCGGGGATGCATCGGACCTTTTAGAGGATGACGGACTATCCATACCTGGCGGCCCTTCAAATGACAGTTCCGGACAGGCTGGGAGTCAGACAGCACCACCTCCTGGTGGAAGTGGGGGTTCTTCGCCATCTGAGGGAGGAGACAATGGGGGATCAGAATGCCAGAGCCCGGAAGCTGGCATACAGAAGATTGCAGAAGAACTGGTTGATACCTGTGAGCGGAGCAGAGAGACGATCGATAATGCTGAATCCAACTCCTCTGCATTGTTGGATCTTGCAGATACGATACAGGATCTGGTTGACAATCTTGAGGATGAGGTGAGAAGATATCTCGAATCAAACCCCAGCAAACAGAACGGACATGAAGAAGAGTGGAATGAATTATTGAAATTATCTGAGGATATCAGGAAGGCTGCCAGGAGATATCAGGATGTAGTTGAAGAGCAGGAGAGAGAGAATACCCCTGCTGGTTCAGGTGGAGGTGCGTCAGGCTCCCGCACGGGTATGACCAGAGACACCTTAATGGCCCTTCAGAAAGCAGGAGAAACCTTCCAACGTCTTATGGGGGAATCATTTCCATCGGTCTCAGAGGATTGGAGAGCCCGACTCTCATTTGATGATCTCCCTGATGATCTTGCAGTTGATGATTTGCAGCAGAATATCCGGAGACAGAAGTATGAACCTGCATTTATTGCCGATGCGGTGGATAGTGAAGAGTTCTGGGAGAATCTTGCCTACTATGATGCCATCTATGGTGATGAGGCTGAGGGAGATGGGCCAGTCTCCAAAGAGATGCAACGCGATACACCAGACCGGCAATACCGGCAGAGCGAACGGGCATTGAGCCGTGAGGCAGAACAGTATATCTCTCTCCTCCAGCAGAGAACCCGGGATGACTGGGAGACGATTGAAGATAAGGCGGAACGGATACGTAAAATCGCCCTGTTTGAGACGCATTCGGTCGGGGAGGATGATTATAACCTCTACCAGCGATTCTATCAACCAGTCGCCGGTCTTGTCGGAGTGGCCAGGAAAAATATTCAGCAGTCACTTCAGAAGAATGCTTCTTCCCGTGAGATGAATGAACTTCTCTCCGGTGATGATATTGATGAGGAAAATCTGGCTGCTGTCAGGACTACAATGCGGATCTTCAAGGATTCGGCACGGGAACAGGATAAGACCCGCTGGATCATCTCCCTCCTCATAGATGCAAGTAGCAGCATGCATGATGAGACCGTTGCGAAGAAGCTGGAAGCAACGATCAGAACTGCCATCCTCTTTGGGGAGGCTGTCAGCCGGATTGAGGATCTGGATTTTGAGATAGCGGCATTTACAGATGCCGAATACATCCCATTGAAACGGTATCAGGATGAATGGAACATACATCAGGCCTGTTACCTCATTCGACAGATCATCAGAGCCTCCGGTGGTACAAATGATGTCGGGGCTCTTGGAAGTGCCCTTGACCGGATGAACCGCCAGCGTATGGCATCAAGGGCAAACCGGGTGATCTTCATCCTCTCAGATGGCCAGTCTGGTGTTGGAGGAAGGGATCAGATGAAGCGGATACTCACAGGAAATAAAGATACGCGGATATTTGGATGGGGAGTAGGACCTGATATGGAAGATATTGAAGAGACGTACAAACCATATGGAACCTGGATTTCTGATATTACTGATCTTCCGGGATCAATTGGCGAGGTTCTTCGCCGGGAGCTTAGCCGTCCGGCGATGACAGGCTGGAGAGAACACCCCTCCTCCAGGGATGACAAGGATAAACACGAGAGCGAGGATGATATATGAGCTTCTTAAAAGACCTCGGACCACTATGTATTGCTGAGAGGCGCCAGGGGTATCGTGTGCCGATTGCAGTATCACTCACCATCGGAGAGATCCACATTCCTGCTCCGGACGATCCATATATCCTCCTTGTTCCGGAAAATATTACGTATTTGCAGCAGATGTGGGATGCACTGCGGATGCCTACACGGAATAACCTCCTTATCACCGGGGAGTCGGGGTCCGGAAAGACGGCACTCATCCGGTTTCTTGGTGAGTGTTATCGTCAGGTTCTCCTGCAGAGTGCAGCGAAAGAGAGGGATCCCGTACATGCAACTCACCAGAGAGAGCGTGCATCACGCTTCCAGACAAGAATCCTTACGTTTCATGAGAATCTTCGAAGGTCAGATATTACTGAACGAAGGCATTATGGAGAGGAGGGGGAGGAGAAGACCGGCTGGAATATGAGCGATGTGATGGATGGGATGATCACCGGCGACTGGAATGTACTCTCGGAGATAAACAGGACCGGAGAGGATGTCCAGGCGGAGTTTAATGAACCGCTTGAGAACAAAGCAAAGACATTGCATCAACAGGTGCTCAGGAGCCATCCCGATACACGGTTCATTGCCACGATCAATCCTGTCAAGAGTGAAGGCAGGGGCATCTATGAGGGGAAGGTGATGAGCGGTGAGTTTTTGAACCGTTTCACAAACAAGGTGCATATCCGTTATCTTCCTCCGGATCAGGAGTTTGAGGTGCTTAAGGATTATGGGCCGGATATCGATGACCACGTTATCGACAGAATTATCTCGGCTGCAAATGACATCAGGCGGGATTATGGTGAGGAGCACGGTGTTGTTCCGTTCCCGGTTACGACCCGCGCACTCATCAGGATTATTCGGCATCTTCAACGATTTCCAGATGATCTGAACAGGTTACGAAGCCTGTTCTGGCGAAAAGCCTACTGGCTTGATGATCGAATCCATCCGCCGGTAGCGGTGCGTCTTGTTGAGAACCTTCTGGATCTGCACGATATCGTTGATCAGGAGCCGGAGCTCTTCGGAAAGACTCAAATCACTCTGAGTCAGGATGATGATGACCCGGTCATCAGAATCGGAAATGTCAGCTCTCCGCTTGGTCCTGGAGGTCCGTATGTTCCGGACACCGTAATCGAAGAGGTGCAGCAGAATACTACTGATCTTGAGTGGATTTTAAAAGATATCGTTCTCCAGGAGAATATTCTTCTCATCGGGGAGGCGGGAGTCGGCAAGAATAAGCTGGAGAGTTATCTGGCACACCTGCTTCGATGGAATCTGCTTGTCATCGGCATGAGCGGTGAGACAAGGGTCTCGGATCTCCTCACGTACCGAAGTTTTGGCGAGGAGGAGGCAGGTCGGACCGGTGATACCGCAACCCTTGGCCTTCAGGCGCTGACAGATACCATGCATCGGTGGATCATCGTCCTTGATGAGGCAAATAAAGCTCATCAGGGGGTGCTTGTCTCATTTAATGACCTCCTCCAGGACCGGGTCGTCCGGCTGCCCGGTGGTGTCGGAGCGGCGGTACGGGCATCAATATGTGTAAATATCAACCCAAACCGCCCTCCGTACGAGGTGAACGACTTCTCGTTTGATTTCATGGATCGGTTCTCAATCCACACAATTGTTCATCTTCCTGCTGATCAGGCTGCTTTGGTACTGAAGAAGAAGTACCCTGATGCGGATGTTGACTTTATCCGGGATGTTGTTGATGGATTTTATCATCTCCATCCTCTCTATTCCAGTGGTGCACTCTTTGAACCAATCACGATGCGAAACGAGGAGGCGGCTATTGAACGTGGTCTTCAGTACCCCAACATGCCGTTCAATCTAATTGATCTGATCACTGCATCCTATAGTCCAAGGGATACACGTGAGCTGAATGCCGTCAGGAGTGTCCTGGAAGCCAATGGTTTTGATCGAAACGTGCTTGCAGCTGAGGATGCGCTTCTTCAATTTAAAAGGGCATGGGACGATGATCCAAACAGTGAAGAGAAGGCTTTGGCCCTGGCTGGCACCTACCGTGCCATCGGAAAACCAACGGCAGCCCTTGATGTGTATGCATCGATGCTCTCTATACATCCAGGAAGGGACTGGCTGCATCATCTTCGGAGTGCATGGATACTGCTTGAAGGGAACAGAATAGATGAGGCACTTTCTGAGATATACAGTGGATTTAAAGCAGGTACAGTGATCCGCCTGAATAATGATGAAGAGTACCGGATCCTCTCTCTGCAGGTGAAGAGGGAAGAGAGGAGACCACGGATCTCAATCGAAGCGATCCATACCGGAACAAACGTTCCTGCCCTCATCATCTCACATGATATGGGTCGCTCGATATCTCGTCTGGATGGGGAGTATCTCTCTTCCTTTGTGGATGATGAGGGTCTGAGGGTGTACATCCGTTCTGAACGGAGGCGTATTGTCGGGGATAGGACACTCAGTGCTGCTGTCATGGGCCTTGCCCACCTCGGATGGGCGGGGACCAGCTTCCATCTCCGTATCTGTACATCCCTGATATCTCCGTGGACTGATCCTGTATGGTCCGGGGGATCTGTGATCAGGGAGATCGGTGGTGGTATCAGGCTTATATCATATCCAGGAAGAGGCTGGCGCCTGGATCGTTGGATATCAAAGAAAGAAGAGTGCTGGCAACCGGTTATCGGGTGGTCAGGAGATGCTGTGTCGGGATCCGGGGGACTTTATCTCATTTCAATGGATGATATCCTGTTACAGATACCGGCTTCCGATGATCCGTACCTTCACCTTGCTTTCGATGAATCCAAAAGAACACTTTACCTGATTCTCAAAGGAGAGCCAGGTACAATGGTAATGAGTGGGGAAAGTAAAGGTATATATTCTGCCGGAGAGCTACGCATCCGCGTTCTTACTCCCGGAGCGTACCATGATGAGGTGCTCTCAGCCCTTCTTGATGAGATCTATCCCCGTCTTGACAGTGTATTCCGGTTTGCCAGAACCCTCCCCGGATCTGTTGACAGGGGGGTTGGAGATGTGATCTACACGCTGCAACCCGATTCTTGTATCGGGATATCCCTCCTCACCGGGATCGATGGCATGGGTGCCTCGATTATGGATCTTTCAGATACCAGGCAATGGAGTATACAGACCGGCTGCACCGAGTCGGATTCATTGCACCGGCAGGCTGTGATTCCTTTTCATGAGCTGGATGCGGCAGAAGAACGGCAGGAGAAGGCGCTCTCCTGTGATACACAGACGTGGCTTCAGGAGGTCAGAAGCTACATTGCAGCCGTATTCTTTTCAAAGGCTCAGCCGCGTGATCCAGCATATGAAGCAAAGGCACGTGCCATCCTTACGGGATACCTGCCTCTTGCCGAACCTGTGACAGATACGATCCTTCACCCGGGAGATATTCTTGTGAGGAATGATGCAGGTGCTGTTTCAATGAACAGACCACGTTCGGTATTCATTGTTCGGTTTATCCAGGAGAGTTCAGGGGTTGGTTCGGATGAAGCTGCTCTTGTCCGGGGTTTCTGGCTTGCTGAACAGAACCCGGTTGCCACAGAAAGGCTGGATATTATCGGTGAGAATTTCAGTCGCCTTATCATCGTTGGGGATGATCGCCATCAAAGAATTATCCGGAGGCTTGCTGCTGCTCTTCAGTCATCGTCTCACCCCTGGCAGTTCTCGAGAACAGGGAACCGATACAACCCACTGGATCGGATCGAGTTTGGTGGGCTGATAATCGAGTATCGGCCGATGGGACAGATATGGAAACTCACCATCACAGCAGATGGCAAAGAGGTTATTTCAATAGAAGAGACCGGCTACCCGACCAATGTAACACTGGTTACCATCGCAGACCGTGAGCCGATCAGGTGGCCGGGAAGTGTGATGCATGATATTCGGTATAGTACGGATACGAAGAGGGTCAGTATCGTTCTTGCAGATGATCTCCTCTCAATTCTGCTGGATACCAGAACCGGAATTGGAGATGAACCGATCATTGGATCTACCGGAGTGACCTTTGAACTCAATCGGTCGAGCTGATCTCTGATATGAAACCAGAGATGATGGGTTTTGACAGGGGAGGATGGATGCATGTTCCTTCATGGACGGAGATGAGATCTGCCAGGAACTGGGTGGCATTTCGACAGGCACGGGTCGAATCTGTATCAGGAATGTGGAGAAATAATGATCGGGAGAGGGGTTGTCTCTATGAGCCTATGATGATAGGATATCACAATACTTTTTCTGGATGGACGGCACAATATGTTACGGCGCGAGGGTAGCCAAGCCCGGCCAACGGCGTCGGACTTAAGATCCGATCCCGCAGGGGTCCGCCGGTTCGAATCCGGCCTCTCGCATACATCTCATTTTTTTCACTGAACTGACAGAATCTATTAGCTCAGGTTTATCTGCCATCTCTTTCAGGATTACTCATCCAGGATGACGATTAGAACCTGTTTTCTGAACGAGAACGTATGTACCTAACTTTCCGGTTTTATAACCCAC
>NPIG01000346.1_pt1 | contig 41793 bp, 44 predicted proteins | sample 8637441 | NCBI WGS metagenome assembly NPIG01 (sample SAMN07420675, study PRJNA396082) | bioreactor metagenome | isolation source: sample BR6 brine-fed electro-methanogenic bioreactor BR | place: Japan: Kochi | collected 2016-06-14
GCATGGGGGTCCCTTGCAATCGCGGGTGCACCGGTGCCCGATGCGAGAGGCGGGTAAGCCCACAGAAGTGCGGTGTAAGAGATGGTACGCCAGCGACTAGCAGGTGGGCGGTGATCCTCTTCTCAAATGGGAGCGGCAGGGCGCGTTAAAAAACGATATTTGCCATCGAACGGAGATCCAATAGATCCAGTCCAACTTCATGAGCGCTGAAAGCGCCAAGATCCTCACTGGCGGAACGAGGGGTCAGGTTAAGGCGAAATAACGGGTTAGAACGACCCGGTTATCGGTCCGAAAACCATGCAACCGTCTCTTTGAGCCCCTCTTCCAGTGTAAAGCCGGGCTCATACCCAAATGCCGCTTTGGCTCGTGAGATATCGGCAAGCGAGTCGCGGATATCGCCTTCACGCAGTGGCTCATAGATCGGTTCTGCATGGGTGCCGATGATCTCCATCAGGATCCCCGCGAGTTCGTTTAAGCTGATCCGTTCCCCGCAGGCAATATTGTAGATGCCGGTAGCATTGCTCTCCATCGCTTTTACATTCGCCTGGATGACATCTTTGATGAAGGTGAAGTCCCGTGTCTGGCCGCCGTCGCCATAGATGATCGGCGGCTTCCCATCGAGGAGCCGGGTGATGAACTTCGGGATCACTGCCGCGTACTCGGATGCCGGGTCCTGCCGGGGTCCAAAGACATTGAAGTACCTGAGAAAGACGGTCTGGATCCCATAGAGTTCGCAGAAAACCTTCCCGTAATATTCATCAGCGAGCTTTGTGACCGCATAGGGGGAGAGTGGGTTTGGCATCATCCCCTCCTCTTTTGGCAAGGTCGGGGTATCTCCGTATACCGAGGAAGAGGAAGCGGTGACGACTTTCCGAACGCCGTTCTCCTTTGCCGCCTGGAGCACCACCAGGGTTCCGGTGACATTCGCCTCATTCGTCGTCAGGGGATCCTTTACCGAGCGGGGAACTGAGGGGATCGCCGCCTGGTGGAAGATGCCGTCAATTTCGCGGGTGATCTCATGCAGAAGTTTTGAATCAGTGATGTTCCCTTCAATGAAGGTTACATTCGAATGATCCAAAAGCTCCCTGATATTCTCTGGTCTGCCGGTTGCAAAATTATCAATGATGGTAATCTCATGCAGATCTGCCAGATGATCTGCCAGATTCGAACCGATAAACCCGGACCCGCCGGTGATGAGGTAATGCATGAAGAATCATATGATTACTGTGATGAAAAACCGATCGGTTCTCTTAATCCATCTTCATTCTTCGAATTGATAGTACCACTGGAGAGAGAAACGCAAACCCACACCAAATAAGAGCAAATCCAGCAATCAGAGGATCGCCGCCCTCGGTAAGATGGAGTATCGGGCTGCTGGTACCGGTGTTTGAATAGGAGAGAATGGCGGTTCCAAGGCATAGTAATACAGCTCCCGTGATCGTGAGGATACTGTTATTGAGTGTCTGCATATATCCGGCAGATGGCACCTCTCCCCTTAATCCTCTGGTAAGAAGAATGATCCCAATGAAAACCAATACTATTACTGCAAGCCATTCCTGCCATGCACCAAGCGATCGGAGGAAGTAGTCCATGAAAAACCCTGAAGTGTCCCTGGTGGGAAAAGGCCCATGGAAAGGATAGTACCAGCTCTCAGGGCTCTTCCACATTGAATCAAGGATCTGATGGATAAGCACACCGATGCCGAGGCCAAAGAGAAGAAGAGATCCCCTGTATTTCCATAGGAGAAAACCAAAAATGAGTAAAATTGCAAAAAATATAAGCGAGTGCCCGATTATTCTTCCATTCCCGATTGTCTCTTTGAATATGATCAACCCCATCGGCTTATCGATCAGATCGGGGAGGATGCTCCCGACTGCAACAGGGAGAAACCAGCGCCGCGATCGAAAAACCTCAGAAAGGAAGAGACCGGTTGCCACACCTACCAGCAGATGAAAGAAGAAATACATCTAATCCAGATCTTTTGTCGCGAGGTGCAATAAACCTGGCATAGTGTTGCTAATTCTGAGATCCAGAGGGGATGGGCGGTCAACTCCGGGGGGACAAGGGGTCAATCCTTGAGATCAGCTCGCGGTGTTCGCATTCAGTCACCAGCACTTACAGGCAGCTTTCATCTCGTATTCGCATCTGTTGTCCTGTGACACTCTTCCCGCAGGCAAACCCCCCTGCCCCCCTTCACCTGAAGGGGGGAGTGAGGATAGTATGGGGGTCCGGATAAATCGCGGGGAGCACTGGTGCCTGGTGCGAGAGGCGGGTAAGCCCACAGAAGTGCGGTGTAAGAGATGGTACGCCAGCGATTGCAGGTGGGTGGTGTTCCTCTTCTCAAATGGGAGCGGCAGGGCGCGTCAAAGATTGATTTTTGCATCGGACGGAGACCCGGTACAACAGCATAAGCGCGGGAGCGCTCTCATCCTCCCGGCGGGGCGGCGAGCCCTGCTTGGTGGCCGCCAGGCCGCCTACTCCGAGAACCGGAGGGGGTAGGCGGTGCCCCCCCGGAGGGGCGAGGGGTCAGGACTAATGCTGTAACAAATTGCTACACCAACAACACACTGCTTACGATCAACTCCTGACTATCAACTCCCCTTGATCATCAACAGCGATCCCTGAGGTGACGGCATCACATTTCACTGATACCAATCTCAGCCTTATAGTCGACCAGGTTGATACCACCATCCTCTATGATTCTGATCCGGAACAGATCGGACTATCAATTGATGAATCAGATCTATTCCGCATCCCCAACCTTGCATACCTTGGTCGGGAAGAAGAGGGTAAATCCTACCGGATCAGAAACGTACGAGTTTGTCAATCCGATATCTGGCGAGATTGTGAAGAAAGAGATCGTCTGGACAACAGTTGGTCTTCACCATACCGAATGGAGGGTCTCGGTCTTCTGGTTGATCCAGTGAATCTCTTCCTTCAAGGATTTTCTTCACATACAAGATTCATTTTTTATGCTCCCAATACAGATCACCTTCCATGCGATCTATACTGACCGTTGATGCCCCCACCCAGAAGGTTATTGGGATCAGGCGAACCGGACGCTATGAAGAGATTGGACCAATGATCAAGGAACTAGCATCCTTGATCGAAGAACACAAAATCACTGTCATCGGTCCTCCCGCATTCATCTGCCATGAAGAGAGCCCGGATGCTGTGCAGTCGGCAGCAGATGCCGGAAGTGCAGATATAGAAGTTGTCTTTCCAATTGAAGGGGAGGGAAAAGGAAGCGGCGATATCCGTATCTATGATCTCCCCGGCGGACAGATGGTTCGGATCATTCACATGGGGCCATATCGTGAGTTGCCGGATACCTATCAGGAACTCTTCAGGTGGCTTGGAGATAATCATCTCACCATCACAGGCCCCGTGCGGGAAGTCTATATCAATGATCCAAAGACCACAGAAGAGGATCTTCTGGTGACCTGGATCTATGCCCCGGTCTGATCTTTGTAATGACAGGTTGATTCTGGTTATACCGGATGATTCCATCTCTCTCCCTCCACAAGCCTTATACCCAATCAATTCAATCATCCTCCATGAAACCACCCGGTTCTGTCATTCATCCAATCAGAGTCCTCTATGTTGATGACGAGCCGGCACTCCTTCAGCTCTGTAAGATCTATCTTGAGAAGAAAGAGCATGTTGAGGTTTTTCTCTCTAAGAATCCAACAGATGCCATTGCTCTCTTATCAAAACAATCATTTGATGCAATCATCTCAGATTACCAGATGCCGGGTATGGATGGTCTCCAGTTTCTCAAATATCTCCGTGAGCAGGGAGATGAGACACCGTTTGTCATCTTCACCGGAAAAGGCAGGGAAGAGGTGGTCATTGAGGCTCTGAACTCTGGGGCAGATTTCTATCTCCAGAAAGGCGGCGATCCAAAGGCTCAGTTTACCGAACTTTCACAGAAAATCAAGTACGCTGTTGCACGTAAGAGGAGCGAATCGGCACTCAGGGAGAGCGAGGATCGGTACCGGAATGTCATTGAGGATATGGATGAGCTGATCTGCCGGTTCCATCATGATGGACGGATCATCTTCGTCAATGATGCCTATTGCCGCCATTTCGGCTTATCCCAGGATGATCTTATCGGCAGCAGTTTCAAACCTGAGATTCATCCTGATGACAGCGAGAAGGTCTCATCTCTTTTCACCTCACTCACACCGGACCACCCGTCAGGTATGATTGAGCAGCGGGTGATCATGCCGGACGGGCGGATTGTCTGGCAGAGATGGAGCACCCGGGCGATCTTCGATAAAGATGGAGTTATCACAGAATACCAGTCAGTTGGTCGTGATATTACCGAACTGATGGAACGGGATAATCAGCTCAAGAGAGCCAATGATGAACTCCTTGCGACAAATGAAGAGCTCACTGCTATCGAAGAGGAATTGCGGCATCAATATGATGATATACGTGCCGCCCAGAAAGAGGTTCGGTTATCTGAGGCACGGTACCGTGCCATCTTTGAGTACACAAGTGCTGCTACAATCATCATTGAGGAAGATACGACGATATCCCTCGCCAATACCGCATTTATAGATTTAGCCTGTTCTACAAAGGAAGAGGTAGTCGGGCGGAGCTGGACCGAATTTGTCAGCCCGGATGATCGGAAGAGGATGCTTCAGTACCACGAGCAAAGGAGAGATGCAACCGTTTCTCCTCCCAGAAGCTACGACTTTACTTTTATTGATAAAAACGGAGGTGCTCACTCCACCCATATAACGGTTGGAATGATTTCAGGCACACGCCAGTCTGTTGCATCTTTCTATGATATCTCTGACCGTGTCGAGATGGAAGAGGCGATCAGGAAGAGTGAGGAGCAGTACCGGATGATTGCCGAGAACATCACGGAGACGATAACAGTTCTTGATCTCTCGATGAATTTTATCTATGTGAGCCCTTCTATCACGGCTTTACGGGGATATACCGTTGAAGAGGTGATGCACCAGTCGTTAGCAGACATATTGACTCCGGAATCCTTAAGAACCGCTCTTGAACAGCTTGATGAAGAGAGTCGGCTTGAAGCAGAGGGTTCCGCTGACCCGGCCAGAGTTGTTATCCTGAACCTGGAGGAGTACCGAAAAGACGGATCAACAATCTGGGTCAGCAATATCATGAAGTTCCTCAGAGATGAAGATGGGAGACCCAGGTCAATACTCATCCTCTCGCGTGATATCACCAATCAAAGAGCCGCAGAACAAGCCCTGAAGGAGAATGAGCTCTTCAACAGAACACTGATAGAACATCTTCCGGACTATATCCTCCTCTATGGAACAGATGGCAGAATCCTCTATATCAATCCTTTAGCAGCTGATGCATTAGGGTATATTGTAGATGAAATGATTGGAACCGATGTCCTCAGCTATGTGGCAGAAGAATATCGTGACAGTATTCATAACAAGATAGCCCTTCGACTGCAAAAACAGCATATTCCACCATATGAGATCGATATCATCTCAAAGACAGGTGATCGGTATTCCGTCCTGATTAAAGGTGCAATCATCAGGTATCACAATAAAGAAGCAGTCCTGCTTGTCCTTACTGATATTACCGAGCGGAAAGCAGCGGAGATCGCGCTTCATAACGCCAATAAAAAACTACAATTACTCTCCGGCATTACCCGGCATGATATCCAGAATACGCTAACCGTTTTGCAGGGATACCTTTCCCTGGTAATTGATCATAATGACGATTCAGATCTCATTAATTACCTGAATGAGATAGAATGTGCCGCAGATGCTATCGAGGAGCAGATTGCGTTTACAAGCCAGTATGATGCCTGTGGAGCAAACATCCGCTGGCAGAAGATCTCAAAATCTATTACGGATCTTCCGACTGGTACCATCACCATCCAGAACGATTGTACCGAGCTCTCTATTCTGGCGGATCCTATCCTCCAGAAAGTCTTTTCCAACCTGTTGGACAATACCATCCGGCACGGTCAGAAAACAACCCGGGTACATCTTTTTTATGAAATAAAAGATGATGAATGCAGAATTATCTGGGAGGATGACGGGATAGGCATACCGGCTGATCAGAAAGAGATGATATTCAAGCGGGGTGTTGGGAAGCATACCGGTTTTGGTCTATTCCTCAGCCGTGAGATCCTTCTTCTCTCAGGGATAACGATTCATGAAACAGGCACATATGGGGAAGGGGCGCGATTTGAGTTGCATATTCCAAAGGGTATGTGGCGGGTAGATCCCTGATCCCTTCTTTTGCATACCCTGAACGCAGGTCTTCTTTTATAACTTCGAAATTATCCGCAGTTTACAGAAGCTATTTCCAGAATCACGCTCTTCATAGAGTAAAGGAGTGATTATCCCATGCAGAACCGTTCTCTCATAGCCGTCCTTCTTCTCGGCATACTTGTTATTGCCACAATCATCGGATTTGCCCTGCTGAACCCGCAGGTGCCATCACCGGAAGGAGGGCCGGTGAAGTTTGCTAACGAACAGGAGGTACAGAAGTACCTGGTACAGTCAGAGGTCTCCGGCTATTCGTCCCGGTGGATGAATACGGCAAAATCTGAAGATATGGCCGCTATGCCCCCTGCTGCCCAGGCAGGAATGCCGATCCCGATGCCAACCTCAGCCGGTGGCGCAGTTGAGTATTCGACGACGAATATCCAGGTACAAGGGGTTGATGAGGCTGATTTTGTTAAAAATGACCAGAAATACATCTATCTCATCAGCGGCAGCAGGTTCATCATTGTTGATGCCTACCCACCACAAGATGCCCGGATTATATCTAATATGAGCCTCACCGGCAGTCCGCGTGAGATGTACCTGTCAGGTTCAACAGTTGTGATCTTCTCAGACGAAACGATCGAAGAGTTTCAGCAGGTCGAAGGCAGCACCGCCCCCGTGCCGATCAGGCGGCAGGTTACAAAGGCTGAGATCTATGATGTCACAGATCGCTCAAAGCCCTCACTCATCAGGACAATCACCGCATCAGGAACATATGCCTCATCGAGGATGACTGATGGGATCGTGTACCTCATCACTCAGGAGTACCCGCAGAGGAGGGGTTCAGATATCCCGTTGCCTTTGGTGACAGATGGGAGCAGCACCTATACGCCAGATATCTGGCGGTTTGACGATCTTGAAGGGCCATTCATCTTTCAGACGATCACCGCCTTTGCACCCACGCGATCATCATCCCTGTCAACAGAGAGTTATCTTGTCGGCTATTCATCGACCTTCTATGCAACTCCCTCACATCTCTATGTCGCCTACACACACTATGGCGATCGCTACCGGTCCGGCTGGATGGAACCTGCTGACCCTGCAGGTCCCTCAACGATCATCCACCGGTTTGATCTGAACCGGGGAAACCCTGTGTGGAGACAGAGTATGATCGCACAGGGAACACTCCTCAACCAGTTCTCACTTGATGATTACCAGGGTCATCTCCGTGTTGCCACAACTGTTGAGGAGTATGGATCAAATGGCTTCCAGACTTCTTCAAGCATCACAATCTTCGATCGATCTGGTTCTATCACCGGTGAGATCACCGGGATTGCGCCGACCGAGCGGATCTTTGCAGCCCGTTTTATCGGGGAGAGATGCTATCTTGTCACATTCCGCCAGATCGATCCTTTCTTTGTGATCGATCTTGCCGACCCAAAGAACCCGACGATCCTCGGTGAACTGAAGATCCCCGGATATTCGGATTATCTCCATCCTTTTGATATGAATCATATCATCGGAATTGGAAAAGATACCGAAGAGACGGCATGGGGAGGCTTCACCACTACAGGCGTAAAAGCGGCCCTCTTTGATGTGTCAGATGTCGCAAATCCGGCACTGAAAGATTCGATCACCATCGGCGGTTCAGGGAGCGACTCCGAGATCCTCCGGGATCACAAGGCATTCTACTTCAATCCAAAGACCAGCGTGATGGTGCTCCCGGTCACGATTGCTCAGGGGTATGGTTCCGGCTATGTCTGGCAGGGATCTTATGTCTACGAAATAACACCTGAAGATGGTTTCACACTTAGGGGCATCGTCCCGCAGTACAGGGGAGATGAACCGCCGGAGCAGGACCGCTGGCCGACAGCAGTCAAACGATCTCTCACCATCGGTGATATGCTGGCTACTATATCAGAGAACACAATCGTCCTCGTTGACATACGTGAGCCATCAAATCGGTATGGATCGATTGACCTTCCAATGACAACCAGACGTATGGATACTGGAACGGACCAATATGGCGGGACATGCCTGTTCCATCTCCGAATTAATGATTTTTGAGGATGGAAGAAATCACCCACTTTTTTGAGAGAGTAAGCGCTGGTGACTGAATGCTTAACACCGCGAGCTGATCTCAAGGATTGACCCCTCGCCCCTCCGGGGGGAACTGCCATCCCCCTCCGGTTCCCGGGTGGGCAACCAGGCGGTCACCGAGCGGGGCTGAACCGCCCCGCCAGTGAGGATGGGAGCGCTTCCGCGCTTATGCTGTTGTACTGGCTCTCCATCAGATACAGAGGAAAACTGGAGACACCTGATCTCAGTCCATCTATGCAGAAAATCAATGGTTGACGCGCTCTGCCGCTCCCTTTTGAAAAGTAAAACGCCTCCAGCCTGCAATCGCGTCTGTACTATCTCTTACACTGCACCTCCATGGGCTTATCCTCGCCCGATACCAGGCACGGGTGCTCATTCGCGATTGCTCAGACCCCCATGCTATCCTTACTCCCCCTTCAGGTGAAGGGGGGCAGGGGGGTTTGCCGGATTGGTGAGGAGTGTCACAGTACAGCAGGTATCTCTCTGAGATGCACCTGCATGTAAGCGCTTGTCGAAAAAGGCTGACTCAGGCGTGATAACCCAGTCGTTCTAACCCGGCATTTCGCCTTGAAATGACACCTCGCCCCTCCGGGGGGCACCGCCTACCCCCTCCGGTTCCCGGGTGGGCAACCTGGCGGTCACCGAGCGGGGCTGAACCGCCCCGCCAGTGAGGATGTTGGCGCTTCTGCGCTTATGAGGGTGTACTGGATCTCTGTACCTGCAATGGCTGGTGGAAGCTGCCCGGAAGAGATGCCGGGAAGAAGTACCTTTGTCGTCTCTCTCCATAATCATTATATAATTGGAACGTAAATATTCCATGTGGAACAAAATATTACCATTCAGATAACAAAACATCTTATCCGATCAGATTCGTATCCACGGAATCTGGCAAAACAGATTAATACCAGTCATACGACTGTTCTGAGAAAGCTCCGGGAGCTTTTAGAATCCAATGTCGTCGATTACAGAATTGAAGGGAAAAATACGGTATACTTTCTGAAGAAGACAGTTGAAGCACGTGTCTACATCTATATGGCTGAGCACTATCGCCTTATAGAGCTTATCGAACAAAATCCAGGGTTGCGCCCGGTTATCAGGACTATTCAGGACCATCCGGATATATTATTGGCGATATTGTTTGGGAGTTATGCAAAGGGAACTGTGAACAGACAGAGCGATATCGATCTCTATATTGAGACAAAGGGTGAGATAAACAATTCAGCTAACAAGACGGCAAATGACAGGGAATTAACACGTAACCTTGAGCGGCAGCACACAAAACTTAGTATCAAGACAGGGTCATTTGATCCGGACAACCTCCTGATCCAGGAGATCATCCAGGATCATATTATTCTCAAAGGAGTGGAACGATATTACGAAAAAACAGGATTTTTTAAGTAAACTCTTTCGTGAAGAGAAAATCCGGATCATTGAACCGAATTCAAGGGTTGCAGAGGCGTATAAAAAGAAATCAGAAAGTTTCTTATTTCATCCAGAATACTTCTGGAGAACGAGCGACTCGAAGAGACTGTCTCGATGGCATACTATAGTATGTATTAGGTGATGCTTGCGCTTCTTTTCAAAACAGGTATCCAATGCGAAAATCATACAGGAGCAATGCTTCTTCTTCATCGATTATACAGGATTGATAGTACAAGGGTCGCTGCTGCAAAAAAAGACAGAGTCGATAAACAATATTATATAGATTTTGATATCACTGCTGCTGAAGTTACCAACTCTGTTGAAGAAGCCGAGATATTCAATGCAGAACTTCTTGATTATATTGAGCGGCTTCATGAAGGTGATATCAGACGCCTCAGAGAGAAGGCAAGAGAAATTCTTGAGAGTTAGTGTGCCGCGTCCTGCAGCTCCCTTTCGAAAAGGAGGACGCCCTCAGCCTGCTGGTAGCATCCAAACTACCTGCTATACCGCACCTCCATGGGCTAACCCTCACCCGATACCTGGCACCGGTGCTCATTCGCGATTGCTCAGACCCCCATGCTATCCTTATTCCCCCTTCAGGTGAAGGGGGGCAGGGGGGTTTGCCGGATTGGTGAGGAGTGTCACAGTACAGCAGGTATCTCTCTGAGATGCACCTGCTTGTAAGCGCTAAAAACATAACAGAATAGCAATATTTCTCCCTCTTCCAAACCACAATCGTGAACCTCTTATCTCACTGATTCCAAAGGGTACAGAATGAACCCGGACTGTATGTGTGAAGCGATCCGTCAGGCGCGAATCGGTATTGCCAAAGGACAGACCCCCTTTGGTGCATGCATCGAATGTAATGGTGATATCATCGCTTCTGCGCACAACCAGGTCTTTTCTGACACAGACAGCACCGCCCATGCAGAAATTGTCGCGATCAGGGAGGCAGAAATCCGTCTAAAGAGCATCGACCTTGAAGGGTGCACCATGTATGCAACAACCGAGCCATGCCCGATGTGTTTTGCCGCATGCCACTGGGCAAAGATCTCCCGTGTTGTCTATGGGACATCTATTGCAGATGTACAGGCCCTTGGGTTTTCAGAGATGACAATATCAAATACCACTCTTCAGGAAATAGGGGGGAGTACAATGGAGATCATCGGCGGCTTCCTTCTTGAAGAGAACCTCTCCCTTCTCAGAGACTGGGCTGATATCCCAAACAGAAAGATCTATTGACGTGCTTTAAGCCTGCATTGGCATCGCCCGATGGTAAGGACGACGGTGACTGCGAAGACTGCAGGAACAATAAATGCCAGGAAGAAGGATGAGAATTCAGCGATAAAACCGGTTACAAATGGAAGCAGAAACAGCCCGCCATAGGTTGCAGTATTATAGAGCCCCATCATGGCCCCCTGTGGTGCGCCGGTCTCTGCGAGGAATGCCATCTGGGAGATGATAACAACCCCGGCAAATGCGCCAAGCAGAGGGAATCCGAATGGTGTCAGTAAACAGATGATGACAGATCCGGCGATACCAATGGCTGCGATTCTGATTGTTATAACCGGCTCAAGGCGTATGTGTGAGACGACAAGAACCGAGATCATTGTAGCAAGATTCATGCTTGCAATATAAATGCCGGTTACAAGGGGATCATGTCCGCCAAATTCAGGATAGAGGGCGGTTGCTGCCCCGGTTGTCCCCATGATGATGATTGCAGAGTACCAGAGCCATTTGTACTGGCTCAGATACCGGGGCAGCTCTGTTGGCAGAGAGATCCTTTTTTCTGCTGACTGTCTCATAAAAAGTGAGAGGAGAAATGCAACTCCAGAGATAATAGTGAAGAATGCAAGTCCTGATCGTGGATCGCTAAGCTGTGAAACGATCCATCCTGTTCCGGCAAGCCCGGCAAGAAGCCCTGCGTTTAACGATCCCATAAAAAAACCCGAAAGCCGGGTGTGATCGGGATCGCCATTGAGAAGTGACATGGCCGATGCAATCAGGAGGCCTGCCCCAATTCCTTCGAAAACCCGGGCAAGAATTAGTATGAGTGGAGAGAGAGTTGTCAGGAGCACAATTCCAGAGATTACGGTTATGCCAAGCCCTGTTCTGATCAGAAGCCGGGAGCCAATCCGATCGCTCGCAAGCCCTGCTGGAAAGACGGTGACAAGTGCACCAAAAAAATAGGCCGAAAAGAGAATCCCCTGAAGGGCAGACCCTTCCCCAAAAGCCGGGAGTACTGGCACAATGGCATTTGAGAGTGCCATGACCGCAAATACTCCAAGGAAATATGGTTTTTCATCTATACCATTCGATAAGTCTCAAGGTTCATAGGCGAATAGGTCTGGATATGGAATTTTTTATAGATTGAACTTGCGAGATCAAGGGTTTTGCTCTCTTCTCCATGGATACAGAATATCTTCTCTGGTTTTGGATGCATCTTGCCGATAAAACTCATCAGCTGTCTCCGATCCGAGTGGCCTGAGAATCCTTCCACAGTCGTGACTTCGAGATTGATGTTTATTGATCCCTTTGTGCCGATTGGGATCTCACGCCAGCCTTTCTGGATACGCCGCCCCAGGGTTCCATCTGCCTGATAGCCGACAAAGACAAGGGTATTGCGTTCATCTGCAGCGAGGTTATGGAGATATTCTATAACCGGGCCGCCATTCATCATTCCTGATGTCGTAATAATGACAGAAGGATCCCCATTGATCACTGTCTCACGCTTATCGGAAGAATCCACCTGCTCAAAACATTCAGAAAGGAACGGGTTCAATCCTTCGCGGAAGATCTGGTTTCTGAGATCCGAATTTAAGTATTCGGGATAAGTGGTATGGATGGCTGTTGCCTCTTTTATCATGCCATCAAGGAAGATCTTGACCGATGGAAGTTCGCCTTTTCTGATTCCTTCCTCAAGTGCCAGCATCACTTCCTGCGATCGTCCAACCGCAAATGCAGGGATGATCACCTTTCCCCCACGTCCGATCGTCTTTTTGATCACATCGTACAGCTTCATCTCTGCATCCCTTCGTACAGGAGTCATATCATGGGATGCACCATAGGTACTCTCCATGAAGATCGCCTCCAGGCGAGGGAAACTGGCTGTTGCCGGGTTGAATAGACGACTTTTGCTGTAATTGAAATCGCCGGTAAAGGCAATATTGTACAGCCCGTCGCCAACATGGAAATGTGCGATCGCCGATCCGAGAATATGTCCTGCGTTATGGAATGTGAGCTTGATATCCGGGGCAATATCGGTGACTGATCCATAGTTTAAGGTGATTGAATTCTTGACATACTGCTTTACTTCATTGGATGAATATGGAGCAGGACGATCTTCTTTTCTGATCACCTCAAGGTAGTCAAGCTGGAGCATTGAGGAGAGATCCCTTGTTGGCGGTGTTGAATAGACAGGGCCTGAAAAACCATATCTGAAGAGGAGCGGGATCAGTGCGCAATGGTCAAGATGTGCATGGGTGAGGACGACAGCATCAAGATTTGTCAGGGGTTGAATCTCAGGAACACCGAGGAACGGTGTGGCGCCATTTGTTGCACCGGGCTTCTCTCCGCAGTCGATAAGTATCCGGCTTTCAGGTGTTGATAGCAGAAATGCAGCCCGCCCGACTTCGCGGCAGCAACCAAGTGTGGTAACCCGGACCCATTGATCTTTGGCGATGATATCCCGGTGGATCCTCCTCCCACTCATGCGGAGGAACTCTTTCCTCTCATCACGATTTGCCCGGAGATACTGCCGAATCTGTTTTACCGTGGAACTCTCGATAGGGGGTGTCCTGACAACCTTTGGCGACCACCCGATACTCTTTGTAATGTCCCTTAAGGTCGATCCATTCTTGCCGATGACAACACCTGGCTTTTCTGCCTCGATAAGCACCTCTCCTGTATCAGGATCAAAGAATATGTCGGTGATACCTCCATTTTCCGGCACAATCCTGACAATTTCGTCATACGCCTTCTCCGGATCCTCGAGAATGTTCGGGCGGACAACGATTCTTTTCCTGAGATCGCGTGCAAGTACCCTGATCAGATCTGCCTGATCTGCAAACTGTTTGGGATCATCTGTGTAAATAACAAGTTCGGGGCCTTCGAATTCGACATTGGATACCGTAATACCCTGAGGTACCTTACGGTTTATCAGCTCTTTCAGCTCTCTGAGTCTGTCCTCAATTAACATGGAATCTTCCTAAAAAAGTTTTAAAAAAATGTTAGTTGCGAAGGGTTTTAACGATCTTTTCGAGGGTGCTGTCATCAAGCACCTCGAATTTTTCTGCTGTTATGACAGCAAGCTGGTACCCTTCACCAGAACCTGCATCCCGTCTCATGGCAGATTTTAAGGCACGGACAGCAAGTTCGGTTGCTTCTTTTTCAGAGAGTCCTGCCTTGAACCTGTCCTCAAGCACACCAAATGCCATGGGAGATCCAGATCCGGTTGCAACGAAGTCATCTTCACGTGTTACTCCGCCCATTGCATCAACCGAATAGACAGAAGATCCTGTATCATCCACCCCTCCAACAAGGAGTTGTACATAATAGGGGAAGTAACGGTTCTGGTTTAAGTAATTTGAGAGGAGAGTTGCCGAGGCTCCAACAGAGATATTTGTCCTTCGCCGAATCTGGTAAAGATTACTCTCCACACTCATCAGTCGTGCAAGCTGCTGGGCATCTCCTACACCACCAGCTGTTGTCATGCCGATTGTGTTGGTAATCTGATAGATCTTTTTTGCATTTTTACTTGCGATCATATAGCCCATCGTCGCCCGTTTCTCTGTTGCGAGCACGACTCCATCTGAGAAGACAATTCCGATTGTTGTCGTTCCCTTCATAATCTCCTGTGGCTGTTGCATCATAATATGCCCCCAAAAATCAGAATGAAAAAAATGATTGGTATTGTATCATATTTTAGTGATTACTTATATTAAACATTCTTATTGTGGCGTATAGTCGAGAAGTGCCTTGATGAGCTCCCGATCATAGAGCATTGAGACGAGCCTGTTATCGCCGTTGACTATTGGCAGCTGATCGACACGCCCTCTCTTCATCTTCAATGCACATTCGGAAACTCCGGCATTCGTTGGAACGGCAATAACCTTCTTGACCATTGCAAGTTTGACGGGTTTCTTCGGGAGTTGAATCCGTGAGATCGCATATGAGATGTGATGCATATCCCTGATACTCTCCCATGTCCATTCGTCATCGTCTGTGCCATTTGAAAAGTCGCTTACCTCGACATCATCCTCAATGCAGGAACATCTGATGAGATCTCGTTCGGTAATGATCCCTTCAAGCCTGCTTTCAGAATCAAGAATAGCAATTGCATCAACATGGGCAATTTCCATAATCCTTCCGACAATTGTTAGTGGAGTCTCACTCCAGAGGGCAAATGTTCTGGCAATATACCGGTTCTTGATCTCATCTTTGATCTTCAGCTGCGCAACCGCCCCGACAAGATCGGCAACGCTGATGAGACCAACGAGTTTATCATCTTCAATAACCGGAAGTCGCCTGATATTATTTGTAATAATTATCTCTGCTGCCTCTCTCAGGGTTGCATCTGGTGTAATCGAGATTGGGTCCTGGGTCATCAATAGTGCAATCTGTGTTTCATGAGGATTGCTGAGAAGATCTTTTCTGGTTATGATCCCGATACACTTCCCGTCTTTCATCACAGGAACGCCGCTGATCCCGGTTCTTTTCAGAATCTTTAGGATCTCATCCCTGTTTGCCGGGGTGTCAGCTGTGACCACATTTTTTGTCATGTAGTCACGAACTATCATTGTGCTTATACCCTCACCACCATAGTTGAAACAGTGCTATATTTCACGACATGGGCTGAAACGCTCCCGATTAAGAGGCGATCGATCTCGGACTTGCCGCGTGAACCAACTATGATCAGATCAGCGTTCACCTGCTCTGCGACGTTGAGGATCTCATTGCCTGCATGACCGGAGAGGAGATGTTTTGTGAGTGTTACGCCGGCATCAGCAGCCTTTCCCTCAGCTTTATGCAGTGCTTCGGTTCCTTCTTTCTCTAGAAGGCTATAGATGACCTCCCATGTGTTATCCATCGGAACGGATGATATGAGCCCTGACTCGATGACATAGATTGCATGGAGATTTGCCTTGAACCCACGGGCAAGCTCAATAGCCTTATCAAGAGCATTCATGCCAATTTCAGAGCCGTCAATTGCGACCAGAAGTGTGTGAAACATACGTACCACCAAAATCAGTTCTTTATTATTAGGTAGTTATTAATTAAAAAAGAATTCTATCAAGATGGCAGGAACAACCCCGTGTTACCAGTGTTCTGATGGGGTCGCGGGAGTGATTCAGATTGAAGCGTTCGGGATTTACTTCAATAATTGAAGCTTTTTTCCCCTCTTCAATCCAGTATGGGTCTCTCGTGAGTGATGAACCGGAGATGCCCATCTCAAGAATGGTACGCGCGGAAATATCCGTGATCACAGAGAGAAATGCCATCTCGCGCCAGAGATCTGGCTGAACGAACATTGCATTATCTGTGCCAAGGAAGACTCTGCATCCGAGTTCGATCATCTCGCAAACAGGCGGATGATCCGGCGATCTGGTTACCCCGAGGATCCAGTTTGATCGGGGACAGATAGCAATCGGAATTCCTTCATCTGCACACCGCCGGAGATCGGTCCGGCTGGCATGTGTGCAGTGGATGAGAAGATCGGGCTCATAGGCGAGTGCACCCTCAATATCATCATTATCACGTTCCCCGGCATGAATTGCAATCATACGACCAGCACGTCGGGCAGTTTCAATATCGGATTCAAGATTAGGCAGGTCACGGATACTGCTGATCCCAAAACCATCAGAGGTTAACTCGCCACCTTCCCTGCCAAAGATAAGAGGCTGTGTGGACATGCCGTTTGCAGCCTCCAGAAGCGCCTCAACACCTTCTACTCCCCCTTCACGAAAATCAGCAAAGCCTGCACACCCGGTCTGCTCCATAAATCCAATCGTCGCGTGCATGGCAGAGACAAGGGCACCTCTCTCCGTCGCGCGCAGAATCCGGTGTTTCAATCCATCAGGTGGTGTTACAATCGACTCCAGGTCCCCATCGACAGGCAGATCCATTGCCACGGCATCACCGATATGCGTATGAGCATTGAAGAGTGCTGGAAGTATCCAGCGTTTTCGTGGATTATTTACCTCTTCAATCGATCTGATGATTCCATCTGCAATTTCAATCCTAACCGGCCGGAGTGATAATTCATCACCTAAAAATGCGAACCCCTCAATGGAGGTAACAATCTCCATATCCTACCTATTGACCGTTTGTTTAAATATATGCACGGAGAAACCTGTCTGCATGGCAAAGAAGAAAGGTGGAAGAATGATATCCTCCGCAGGCCTTGTCACATACTATGACAGCGAGGATCGGCGTCAGGTCACCATTGACCCAAAGACCGTGATCGCAGTGGCAATTAGCATTGGAGTCTTTATCTTCATTATGAATCTCATATACTAACTCATCATCTCTTTTTCAGGGCTTCTTTGATGATATCTTCGGATTCCTCAAAATAGAGCATATCGTGCCCGCTCCAGGTCTCCATGTTCCGGAAGACAACTGCCGGAACTCCTTTATTGCTTTCGCCCATCACGAAGTTTGCAAAACCGGCGATCTCATCAGCAACCGCTTCTTCAGTGATGAGAAGCTCATGGCCAAAGAGATCGTGATCACCCCGGAAATCACGAATTGCGGTCATACCGCTCCACCCTATCGCGTGGCCTGTCTGTCCACGCCGGAACGCCCTCCCACAGGTATCGGTCAGGATAACTCGTATATCGACACCTGACTTCTCCCTGATCTCCGATCGGATCGCCTCAGCTGCACCCATAGGATCTGCTGGGAGAAGAATCACAATGCCATCCTCCACATTGCTGTGATCGACACCTGCCCGGACACCGATATGGCCGGAGGGAAGTCTTGAGAGGATGAAGGGGTGATCAAGGATGATCTCAACTGAAGAGTCAAGTACTGCCTGGACAAAACAGGGATCCTCACGGGTCATAGAGGCGATCCGCCCGGCTTCAGGGGTAGGTGTGATCTCATCAAGATTCCGTATATTTCCCACTGACTTGGAATAGACAGAACTGGCGACACAGAGAATGTCCCCATCCACAAGAGCGATCCTCTCGGAGATGAGCCTGGCGAGATCATCGCCCGGTTGGATAATAGGGAGGTTTTCAACCCCGATAACTTCAATTGACATGTTGCTCACTTCTGTTATCTGTTGGATAGAGATTAATCTCTTTGCCGGGATGTTCGCTACCTTCAGGCAACAGAGGGGACCGGATAATGGATAGGGATTTTTGATCACCTTCCGATAGCTTTATCTTCAAATCCGTATACCATCGGGTACCTATGTATATCATAATCCGGTGTCCGGGGTGCCGGTCATTTACCTATATGGATCATCTTCAGAGATGGAAACTCTGCCCGGTCTGTGGAGAGATCATCAGTTCACAGAAGGCGCCGGTCTATATTGAGGTGCAGACCTATGCTGAGGCCGATCAGATCGTCTCCCAGCTTGAGGAATATCTGAGAAAGACACGGCGGGGTGATCTCACTGATGATGAGATTGCACGTCTTCGCGCCACCTATGCACGGTGGGTGAAGGCGCACATCCCTGTGTAATGACTTTTTTCACTGAAAATAGGTGAAGCGGGCAGTATAGAGATCTCCATTTCCGCGGTTTGCCACATCTCCTCTGAAATGGTGAAACTGAAGCCCGTCATGATTGATTGTCCCTCTCTTTTCAAAGGTTGGAATCATCTCCTCCGCAGATCCATACACATAACAGGTACCACCTGACATATTCGCGCAGACGCGGCTTGTGTCGCCGAGGATGGTGACGGTTCCGCCCTTCATCTCAGCACATGCATAATCTCCGGTATTGCCATGGATTAACACCTCACCACCGGCAATATGCTCGCACGCAAAATCCCCAACTGATCCGAGTACCTCAACCGATCCCCCACGCATTCCGCGACGCCCCCCACGGTATCCGCTCGCACAATAATCTCCTGCATCCTCATGGCAGATGATCTCACCGCCTTTCATCTCGCGTCCGAGCCAGCCATCTGCCGAGCCAAGTATCTCGATTCTGCCCCCGGACATAAAATTCCCGCAATGCATCCCGATATCGCCTTCGACGGTGATTGTCCCTCCGGTCATGTATTCACCTACACGTTTGACGAGTGATGTATCTCCGCGTATCAGAATCTCGATCTCATCAACTGACGATGCTGTCCCCTCAATACCAACATCTGCAAGCTCACTGAGATGTACAGTCCTGTTTCCTTCACCAACACAAATCTCCTTATTATTGAAGAATGCATCCGGGGTGATCATCTCGGCTTCGATTGGGATGAAAGGGTTCCTGCGGTTTTTGAAGGTGATGGTCACATTCATAAATCTGTCTCCGTTTCAATGCAGTGATTTCTGTGGAGATATTCTTCCTGGACTGGATAATTACTCATCCTGATACTGTAGTATCGTTCAAAGAGTTCCTGAAATGCGGTGTCATGCTGCATATCATAGGCAGCAGGAACCTTCGGCTTCACCCAGAAGGTGGTATTTTCACCATCTATTATCGCATCTCCCCGTCGGGAAACGACGCGTCCTCGTTTAATGGTATATTCGGTCTGTGAAAAGCCTTTTACAATCCTCTCATATTCAGCAGAGGGGTCAATCTCGTCGATCCTTATCGGATAGATGGCAATATCCGCCTCTGCCCCTGGCGATAGATGGCCTTTGCCGAGATCGGTGATTCCAAGCGCCCGTGCCTGCCCGGCTCTGGTCATCACTGCAATATCATACCAGTCTAACTCCCGTTCAATCGCCGGAAGAGCAACACGCTTTTCTGTGTCCTGATGGATTGTTGCAAATTCAGCGTCACGGTAACGCTTGCTCATCAGGAGGGCAATTATCTCAGGATACTTGACAAATGGAGCACCGTTTGGATTATCTGTTGTCAGGAGGCATTGCCAGGGATTTTTCACAAGAAGGGCAAGTTCAAGTCCGATCGCCCACATGATGCTGTTAACCAGATTCTTCCTCCGGTAATTGACAGGGATGATACCGGATCCTGTTTCAAGCTCGACATCGTGGTTGCTCCATTTATCGTGGTGGAGCCGGTAGAGATTGAACTCCATCGGTCCGTCAGCTGTCATCGTCGTTGTCCTGCCAAACATCACCTGTCCCATATCAATGACGATCTGTGGCCGGAAGTTCACTACATTTGCAACCGGCTCGCTCTTTGAGCAGAAATCTCCCCATCCGCTGCCACCATAGGAATGGAACTGGACGTGGGTTGCATAGAGTGACTGGCGTTTATCATTTACATCAGGAACATGCCCGAAGGTCCCAATAGTACAGGTGAAATTCCCGGGTGTTCCGAGGTTGTTGCAGTGGAGGTGAACCGAATGGGGGAGATGAAGCAGTTCATTTGCCTTGATTGCACCTTTGATGATCTCAGCAGGGGTGAGATCAAAGGTTGGAATCGTCTCATTGATACAGGAGACGTTCTTCCCAAAGCCCCAGGCTTCTGTTCCGCCGGGATTAGTCAGTTTGATGGCAAACCCTTTCACGGCAGTGAGTGTCCATGCAATGATCGCTGCTGCACGTTTGATATCTCCGTCTTCAAGCGCCCTGAGCATCCCCCAGTTCCCGTCAAAGAGGGTATTAGCAAACGAGTCCTGGAGCGGAGTGAACTTGAACTCCTCATGGGTATGGCGGGCTTCAAGCGGCGCCATCGCACCCTCAACGAGTGTGGTGTATCCAAGTGCACTGTAACGGTAGCTGTTTCCGTACGTTGTTGGGACACTATAGCCGGAGGTGATATGCATGTGGCCTTTCTTTGAGGTTCGACCGGCACGCATATCTTCAGGGCTCATATACCTGCCAAAGTTCACTTTTGTCCCTGATGTATGTGTATGGGAGTCGATTCCTCCCGGGAGGGTGAGGAGTCCGGCAACATCGATCACCTCGGCTTTTTTGGATGCTTCTTCGACGATCCTGCTCCCGGAGATGGCGATGTCCATCACTTCCCCGTTTATTCCGGATATCGGGTCAATAACATAGGCATTTTTCAGCAGTATCTCAGCCATGTGATCTCATCTCCCGAATACGTGTGACGATCCGCTCAAGAATCTCCTGATCGGTTGGAAACTCGGTTTCAAGTACTTTCTTCATCCTGATCGGAACTCCATCCATCCGGTATGCGGTTCCGGCAGCTTCGATCCCGGTAATTGCAACGGGTATCTGCACCTGACAGAGAGCTGTTGTTGCATTGACACAAGGATCAATCTGCACCGTTGGTATCGATGCCATATGTTCAATCGTGGATTTTGGGAAATGTGCACCGGGATCACTTGCAACAACCAGGCAGGCATCCGGCTCCTTCCTCTCAAGGAGATCGATGACGGTAGTCTCGCCGGGATTATAGAAGGCGATACCCCGTGAGAAATCAACTGCAAACGGATACCCTGCCATCCAGGTGAGGACTTCATTGAATCCATAGACATTGAAGTGGCCACGCATTGCACTGATAGTAAATTTCGTCTTCCTGTTGAGCTCTGATACGAGTTCGATTGCATTTCTGACATTCTTGTATTTGCCACGGCTCATTGTGACTCCGAGTCCAAAGAATACGGCGCCAAATTTTGCTTTCATCATCAGATCAGCGACACGCTGGAGCTGGACTTTTTTCACACCGGCAACAGAATCCGGTATTACATCCCCTCTTCCGCGGACAATTGCACGGAGGGCTGAAAGGACAAGATAATCGCCACCCGGTTTCACCTGTATGAATTCATCTGCAATCTTTGCCCCCTCGGATCTCCTGATATCAACAACAATGACTTTTCTATCGGTAGCTGTGTTATCGATGAAGTATCCGTCGGCATAGGTTGTGTACCTGCTCATGTGCCTCGGATGTGCTTCAATCGGATTGCATCCCCAGTAGACAACGAGATCGGCACGGTTCTTCACCTGGCCGAGAGTACAGCCGGGGTGTCCCACCTCCTGGATTGCCAGGATGGATGGATTATGGCAGACTGATGTTGTACTGTCGATAAGTGCCCCTATCTCTTCTGCAAGGTGGACACCAACAACCTGTGCCTCTCCAATCGTTCCACTCCATCCATACAGGAGTGGACGCATTGCGTCTGAGAGGATGCGGGCTGTCTCATCGATTGCCTCTTCATAGGTTACTTCAACCCATTTCCCGTCTCTTCTCATGATTGGGTGTTGTAGCCTGCTTTTTGAGAGGAACTTGGCATTCCCGAGAGTACAGCAGTTTTCAACGCCGGTAATCCTGTTATCCTCTAGCCGGACACTGATATCGTCACAGAGACACCCACAGAACGGGCAGGGAACATCCTTAATGTCCATAGCGAAGCCCTCCAACTATCTCCATCAGATCCCATACGGTGGGCACAGGATCGTCTGTTGGCTCAATTTCAACGGTAATATCCTTATAATCGGGCATCCCGGTTGCATGGGTATAGCCTCCTGTGATCGCATTCGCATATGGACCGAGTGCGATATAGACACAGCCTGTCTGTATATCCTCACTTGTTTCTGTGGTAAGAACAACAGAACCAAAGTCACTTGTAACATGTACCCGGTCACCTGATTCCAGTCCAAGCTCCATGAGATCGAGTGGGTGAATGTATATCATTGAGGTTGCCCTCTGGTATCCTTTCGAGAGCTTATGTTCGATGAATGAACCCTGGGGGACTGTCCTTCCGGATGAGAGTGCAAATCTCATTCTTCCACTCCCTGGAGCGCTTCAACAACACGGGCAACCCGGATAGCCTGGTTTGAACAACTCTCTTCACAGGTCTTGCATCCTGTGCATTTCTCTTCATGGAGCACCTTGTTCTGGCCGGTGTCCACACGCATGATCACCTCGCCTGAGCTTGATGTTCCGCTGGAACGGAGTGATGGATCGATCTCCCTGTTCACCGGGCATGCAACTGTACAGTTCCCACATCCCATGCACTTAGACTGGTCGATCTCAATATGAAATGTGCCCTTGAGTGTGAGCTCTTCTTCTTTTTTGTATGCCAGTATTCTTCCGCTTGTAAGCACATCTTCAGGACATGCCTCAATACAGAGTCCGCACCTGATACAGTGTCCTTTTGTGATCTCTGGCCGCCAGATCCCTTCCCGCTTTACAACGGTTATTGCTTCAGGGGCAGGACAGATCATCATGCAGGCAAGGCAGTGTGTGCATTCCTTATCTGTTAACTCTGGAAAATCCCGGAAGTACGGGGGAGTCACAAGGGGGGCGGTTTTCGCTGTGAAGAATGTAGTAATCCAGTGGGGCCGCAGAAATTCCCTGATATAGTAGATGATCGAGAACACGGGACTTACCTCTCTGTACAGGCGATGCAGGGATCTGAGCTGATGAAGATTGATGTTATATCAGCTGCCGACTGCGCATCTATCAGCATTGCATGGGAGCAGACCTGGATGTTCGGAATTGATGGTGTCTGGATGGCTATCTCAAGAATCCTGCCATAATCGTCTGTTTTGAGTTCATAGAGGAGTTCGCCTCGCGGGGCTTCACCCCGATAGCTGATCGACCCTGCTTTGATTACGCCTCCTCCACGGATCGGCCCTTCTTTCATGGCGGCAAGTGCTGACCGGATGAGCCCTGTGCTCTGGAATACCTCTTCAAACCTGACCATAATACGGGCATAGTTATCCCCTTCCTGCCTGATGATGGGAGAGAAACCAAGTGCCCTGTATGTGGGGTGAGTTGATCGCTGATCATTGTCGATTCCGCTCGCCCTCGCAGTAGGGCCGACAGCATGCGATTCGATAGCTGCTTCCCTGGTGAGTATGCCGATCTCTTTTGAACGGAGGGCGATGAGTGGCCCTGTCTCAAATATCTTCACGAACCGTGACAGTTCGGCATCTATGTGATCGAGCGCGGATTTGAGTTTTTCTGCATCATCCGTGGATAGATCAGAGCGGACCCCTCCCGGTACAATATATGCGCAGGTAACCCGTGCTCCCGTGATCAGCTCGAGCTGATCCATCACCGTCTCACGGAGGTTTAACAGGTACATCGCCAGTGTTTCATGCTCGATTGTATAGCAGTATGAGTAATTTGCAAGGAGATGGCTCTGCATCCGGTCGAGTTCGTTTACGATAACTCTCAGGAACGCGGCACGTTCTGTTGGGACAATGCCACTGATATTCTCCACTGCTTCAATGAAGACAAAGTTATGAATCACCGAACAGATCCCACAGACACGTTCTGCAAGGAACATCACTTCCTGCCAGGGCCTTCCCCGCATGATCCGCTCGATCCCTTTCTTCACATAGCCCAGTTCAACCTCGGCTGAAAGGACATATTCGCCCCGTGTTTCGCATTTTATACGGCATGGTTCCTTAAAGCAGGGATGCATCGGGCCAACCGGGAGGGATATGTCTACTGTCTTTTTCATTTCTTCGTCTCCTCGTAATCTTTGAAGATTATTGGTGCCAGCGAGAGGATGGTACTGATGATCTCTGTCGGGCGGGGGGGACAACCCGGGATCTCAGCTGCTATCGGGATATGTTTTGATACCGGCGGATCGACAAGGGTCTCCGGACGGTTGAAGACGCATCCTGATATCGGGCAGTTTCCGATGGCGACTGCGACTTTTGGATGAGGGATCTTATCCCAGAGCGGCTTGAGCTTGTCTTCCCACTGCGGACTGAAAGCTCCTGTGATCAGGAGAACATCGGCTTCTCTTGGATTGTTGTGCACATAGATTCCGTACTGTTCGATATCATAGCGGGGAGAGAGGCATGCGAGAATCTCGATATCACAGCCATTACAGGATCCGACATTGACATAGGCAACATGGATTGAGCGTGATCGGACGGCATTTTTGAGACTTTGAAGAAGACTCATGATCGGATCATCTCCAGTATCTCCATCTGTGCCTTGGAAATCGCAACCTCCTGTGTGATACCATTCTGTATCCTCTGAAGGTACTGTTCCCTGACCCGAGCCCCCTCTTCCCTTGACAACAGATGAAAAGCCTGGACAAGGAGAGGGATGCCAAGCAGCCTCTCAGTCTCGTCCCCCGTTTCTCTTGCCGCATCAGAGCGTGCTGGAAGATTTTCAAGAAACATCATATCGGAGCTCTCAATGAGTATCTTTCTGAGCTGCTGGCGTTTTATACCAAGGGTTGCGGCAAGCTCCTGCACGACTGCATCATGGCGTCTGCTCTCGAGGATGATGAGTTTCATCTGCCTGAGATCCTTTTCATAGAGATACCTGTTCATAGAATCCCTCCGGCAACCAGGAGTCCGTATATCGCAAAAACCAGTATGGAACACCAGATTAAGATCATCTCAACCCTCTTCAGCTGTTTTTCATCAGAGATGAAGAGTGTGGAACCAATTCCAAGAAGAATGAGGATTCCGATGATGGCAGCAACAAGTACAGCGCCTGTGGCTGTACCCTGTATCAGAAAAATACAGATATACAGGAGAAGACCTGCAAGAAGGCAGTTACGAATCAGGTTCATGCAAATACCCCAAGATAAATGATATAAATCGCAATGAGTCCGGTTGTGAGTGTCTGAACGGTAACGCTGTCATAGGGTGAGAGCATCGGGGTGGCTGCACAGACAAATGAGAGTGTTATCATCAGGATCAGAATTGCAAGCAGCGTGAGGGGAAGGCCGATTGGCCCGATGAAGACGATCACAAACGTATACAGGAGGACAAACGTCTTCAAACCAAATGCCGCATTCATCAGGCCTCTCCAGACACCGAAGTGCTCTGTCCAGTATCCGCTCACGATCTCTTTTGCCTCAACAATCGAGAAGGGACCATAGTGGATCTTTGAGAGGATCACCATATAGAGGGCGATTGCTGCCGGGAATGCCACAAAAAGAAGCGGCCCGTTGACTGCCTGGTATGCCTCGATATCACGGAGCATAAGCGATCCGGTGATGAGATAGATGAGTGCGACACTTGAGAGGAGGGGAAGTTCAGATGCGGCTGAGACAACTGATCGTATTGCTCCGAATTTGGCATAGGGTGATCCCGAGGCAAGACCGATTCCGTGTTCGACTATCTTGTGGAGCACGTAGAGTGCAAACAGAAGGAGAAGGCTCTCCTGCGTGATCAGGAGCATCAAAGCTGCGGTCCAGATCGCAATTGAGATCCCAACCACGGTAACAAAAACACCCTGACTCGCTGTTTTTGGTATCCATGACTCCTTTGCAAGGAATTTAAGGGTATGAAGTATCTCCTGCCAGATCGGTGGCCCCGGCCTTCCCTGTATCCGTGCGATCACTTTCCGGTGGATACCGTGGAGCAGGAGTCCGGCAAACATTGCAGCAATGATGTATTCGATCATAGATTCTAGTACCCCATAAACGGAATGTCCCCGTCAATTACTTCAGCCGAGAAGAGAAGCCCGACTGAAATAAGAAAAACAGGTGCCAGTATGATACTCAAAACAGCAGCAACAGGCACCGATACAATGCCCTGGTGTCCTGATACTGAAAGTACAATAAGAAGGATGCCGGAGATGATGGCAATCAGCTGGACATAGCGTTTCTTCATCTTTATACCACCAGGACTATCTCTGTTACCCGCAGGAAGAGCAGGAGTGAGCTGAAATGGATCATCAGGACAAAGGGAGCTCCCTGTGCCCTGATAATCTCGGCTTTACCGATATACAGCGGTGCGATACCTTCTCCCATCACGCCGAGGATTAACAGCGCCTTTGCAAGCAGAGGCACTGCTCCCATCCCGGCAAGCGTCCAGATCGAGAGTGTTCCTGTGGTTGCCAGGATGATTGCGGCTGCGCCAAAGAGTGGAACCGTTGCGATCATTGCAACGATTCCATACTGAAATGCAGCATTTAAGACATGGCGGTTCCCGGCAGATGCGACAATTGCGATATTTGTGATTCCAACCAGAACCGCAAAGAGGGTGAAGTTGAAGATATCGCCTGTCAGCACTGCTCCCAGCGTGGCAAAACCACAGGCAATCGCCATGAACCGGGAGAATCGTGTGTCATCTTCTTTTATCTCCTTTTCATAGTACGCATCACCGCCAAATATGATATTCAACTGCCGCTCAGGGTGGTCGAATGCCGAGATCAGGATGAAGATCAGGACAAATGCAGCAAGTGTGGCAGAATAAATACTAAAGTACGGGACAATATCTCCAAATGGGAGTGCAAAGAGTTCTGCACCCTCAATATTCAGATCAAACATCAGATTCACCCCGCATGGTGCCGATTAGGGAGAGCTTCGCTGTTACTTTGATGAGGATTGCGCCACCCGCAATCATCACCGCCAGGAACCATTGTGACGGGAAGATCAGCATGATAAAGAATGCACCAATCCACGCAACCCAGGCATATCCGCTCACTGTCTCAATCAGCTCAAAGCGTTCCTGGTGCCCTTTGCAGATGATATAGAAGATGACTCCGAGTCCTGCGACTGCACCGCCGGAGAATCCGGAGAGGAAGATCCCGTATAGTACCAGGATCGACGCCAGGATTGCGGGGGCACTCTGGAGCACCTCAATATCAAGTGTCCTTGCCGGCTGGTTCCCCCAAATCCCCTCTTTCACAAGGTAAATCTCAGCAAGTGCCATCAGTTTTGAGATGGTGACCACAAGGCCGGGGAGAATCAGCGCCTCAGCAAGGTCGGTTCCAACAAGCGCAATCAGGAAGAGCGCCATCACCGAGGCGAGATCGGTGAGGAGAAGCCTGTGCAGGTCATCGGTCTCTTTCATAAACGAGAAGAAGGCGATGATGATGCAGAGGGATGCTGCAAACATCCCGGTATGGAATGTTTCGATCATTCGTCCTCCCTCCGGCGGAAGAGGTATGCGGCAACGGCAAACCCGACGAAGAGAATTGTCGTCTCTACAACGGTATCGAGACCACGTGTTGCATAGAGAATCTCATCAATGATCCCGCCCGGATGAGCGACAATGGTTGTTCCCATATGCTGAGTTGCGCTGGCGAGTGCAAGAGAAAGTGGAGTAAGATACGCCGTGATGTACCCAAGATATGGTGAATTGCCGGGATACTCTGCTAAGATGCCTGTTGATTCAAAGGGGATGCCGCCCCGATCATAGGGATCGAGCGGACTGTCGCGATCGATCGTCTTCGGATAGAGGCGGTCACCCTTGTAATCGAGGGAAGGGATGCCCGCTATCCCGGCAAGCACGACAATAATCACCAATATGGCATAGACCCGGGAGAGATTCGTAAAGTTTGAGAGGATCCCGGAGATTCTGCGGATGATCATTTTCTCGCCTCCTTCTTCTCGATTACACGGACAAAGAGGAATGTTGAGATGGCAGTGACAGCAATAAAGGTCAGGAGTGCCAGCGTCTCGTCAAATGAAAGCATCACGAGGAGGATGCCAAATGCCGGAAGTTCGAGATTTATCAATCGGGTGATATAGTCTTTTGGAGATGGCCAGGCTGTGGCAACAGTTCCGAGGATAATGAGACCAAACCCGATAATAAACTCAGGACTCATCGGACTTCCCTCCCGAGGAGGAGGAGAACCAGAATTGTTGTTATTGGAATGACAAGGGAGATGACAATTGCAACATCAAGATAGCCACGCATTACAATAAGCGGAATAACCCCCGCAGAGAGGAGTGAGAGGCCGATCAGCTTGTCAAAGGGATTCTTCCAGAGGGCGGTTGCTACCGCTCCAAGGAAGATCAGTCCCGCGAGGGCGAGTGTAATGATCTGCTCGATCATTCCTGCCTCCTCCGTGCAATTGCGCTTGCTATCGCATTTGCTTCAAGGGTGGATCCAACAAAGTATGCGGCAGCGGCAACAAGGGTGAGCGGATGCGGAAGAATAAAGACGATTAAACCGGCGATCCCAAAGTTCATGACATTGACAAACGGGAGTTTGAGGAGTGTTTCCTTTTCAAGGACTGTTCGAACTGCCCCATAGAGAGCGATACCCATGCAGATTGCTTCGGCAATCAGGCTCTCCACCCCCAGAAATATCCAATTAACCGGCTGGCATGGATATGCGAGATCCCCTGTATCGTGAGGATGGCCAGTACCATTCCGGCAATGAAATCTGATGCGAAAAATCCGATCTGCATAAATCCGGCAATGATAAGCGTCGCTATCAGGGCTCCGCTTGTTCCTGCATACCCCTTATCATGGCAGATCCGGTTTCCTATATAGACGAGAACAGCGGCTGCGATCCCCCCCGGGATGCCTGCAACAAAGACACCACAGGCGGCAAGGAGGGTTCCCGCCGATGCATCAGGTGAGCAGACAATGTTGCCCATCATCCATCCGCCATGCTGATCTCCATCACGGCCGGCAATTGCCTCTCCAATTGCATCCGCGCCACTAACGCCTCCCTTTTGGGGAAGGCGCCAGAATATATCGAGCGATAGAAAGAGAATCCATGCGATGACGGCGGCAACCACTATTCTTCCGAACTCTTCAAGCATGGTGCATCAGAATTGAAACGTTATATCTGCACCAAAATAGTAAAACCTTCTGATATTACCAATTGGGTTTTTCCGGTGTATCTGCCTATCTTATTACCTATTGAGGAGAATCACTTTGCTATATGATGGGTGGGAATTCTCCTGACAGATATGTCATTATTACGGTATGCGCAATAATGATTGCCGCCGCCCTCGCCTTCTGGCAACTGATTGGCGTGATAATCCTTGCAGGTACTCTTGCTGTTGTTCTTCTTCCCATTCACCGGAAGTTCATCCGTGTCATAAATCCGGCTATCTCTTCATTCCTTATTGCTACATTGGTCGTTCTTGTCGTCACCTCCGCCATTGGCTTTGCAATTTCAATCTTTTACAGCCATGCAGATTATATCCAGAATATTATCATAACCATTCTTGAGTGGATGGCGGCACTGGGTGCAACAGGAACCGTTTCAATCGGACAGAGCGAGCTGAACGAATGGATTTTGCTCCAGCTTGATGGGCTTTCTGCATGGACAACAGGTCTGCTCTATCAGGCTCCGATGGTTATTGTGAAGATCGTGGTCTTTTTAATGGCCCTGACGGCATTTCTCTACAAAGGTGATGAGATCTATACCGAGATTGTCGAGGCGCTCCCTCAGAGGCTTGCTGATGGAGTGAAAGAGATTTCAGCAACATCTGTTGGAACCCTGTATGCGATCTATGTTGTCCATGTAATCACCGCACTCATCACGTTTATTCTCGCTCTTCCGTTCTTCTATTTCCTGGGCTATGATTATATCCTCTTTTATGCAACGGTCGCAGGATTATTCCAGCTCGTGCCTATTCTGGGTCCCTCTCTTCTGATGATCTTCCTTGGCATCTATGCGGTCTCGATTGGCGACTACCGGAGTGCCGTACTCATAGCGGTGATAGGCTATCCGATCGTCTGTGCGGTGCCCGATCTCATCTTCCGCCCCCTTATCATGGGCATGCGGGCAAAACTCAATCCGCTCCTGATGTGGATTGGGTTCTTCGGTGGCCTTGCCGTCATGGGACTGATCGGCTTTATCCTCGGACCACTCATCATCGCGCTTGTTGTATCAGGGTATGTAGTCCTTATCAGGGAGCTGAAAAGGGTTAAAGGAGAGGAGACTGCACTATCTCAAAAGAATGATGGTGTCTGAAAGAAGCGATGGATCAATTTATACTGCTTGTGCAGAGAAAAAAGGGCTTCTCTTTTATCTTTTGAAGGCAAATATACGTGGTGCATTACGTTATGCAGATTCGTTTGCAATATTAATTTTGAGCGAGGGTTGCCAAGCCAGGCCAAAGGCGCTGGGCTTAGGACCCAGTCCCGTAGGGGTTCGCCGGTTCGAATCCGGTCCCTCGCATTTTGCCTGTTGTGGATAGTAATACTCCCTGAAAACTGTTAATTGCACTCCTTTTCACTCTCACAAATACTGCTTCTGCGGCCGCTGCCTGATGAAACTCTGGAGCAGAGCCTCTTCTCTCTTCACTGCCTCTTCAAGAAGACCAAGTCGTGACTTCTCTCTTTCAACAACAATTCTCTGTGTATCAATCCTCTGCTGAAGTGATGTTGTATACTGGTATTCTGCCATCGTGAGATCTCTGCCCACGTACGTGTTCAGCTGATCGACAAGGCTGTTGTAGTAGTCAACCTCTCTTTTCCAGGTGTTATATGCATCAAGGTATTCATCCTGAACAGATCGTTTGCGTTCAACCTGGTCATTATGACGGGTCATCAGGTCAAGATAATCCTTGAACCGGATTCACAGAGAATCATCCGGGAGTATCCGGGACCAACTTGAGATTTGAAAAGTAAAATCCGGTGTATGGGCAGATCGCCGCTTATGCACCGTTCCGGGAAGCCCTGTCAGTCCCACAGGTCTGCCCGGAAGTTTCAATCCTGACAAAAGCGGAGTTCTGTGTCAGGATGGATACCCCGCAGACAGGGCAGGTATAATCGTCAGGAAGATCTTCAAATGCGGTTAAAGGCTCAATTCCCCGTCGTGGATCGCCCCGTTTTGGATCATAAATAAACCCGCATACAAGGCATTGAAAAGAATCCATTTCTTCCATATTCTTTCAAAGACGTTGTTTATGATATAAATTCCTCTCCAAATAGATGGAAAAGGCAGTAATTAGCCCCTGTTCTGTCAGGGGTGAGGCATTCCATTGATCTCGCGCCCGGTCACCCCATCAATAAAGATCCGCCGCTCACCAGAATCTGATGCGATCATAGCTTCATAAACCGGATAAAAGATCACTTTGATCTTTGTTATTTCGGCTGTTCTTTCAAGACCCTTGATGATCTTTCTGAGTTCATCTTCGGTGAATGAAGGGCCTCTGCTCTCTCCGGAGAGGGTGGTGAGTTTCATTGTTTGTAACTGGTGCAGATTTGAGAGTTTTGGGATCGGCTTTTCAAGAAGGGGAATATAAACAATGACCCCTTCTTCGGTCTTCTTCGTGGTGATACGTTTTTGTTTCTGGAGGCTTTTCAGCGCTTTTTTAACATCTGCGGGCATCAGACCGGCATCAGCTTCGATCTCAAGCGCAGTCAGTCCGGCAGGCGTCAGGATCTTCAGAACCGCAACTGCTGCTTCATCAAGCCCGATCAGCTCGGAGAAACCCGGCCGCACCATCAGGCCATCAGAGAGATCGGCTCTATCTCCGTAAAATCCCTCCAGGATAAATGATGAACGCCTTGTCGTCTTCTTCAGGATACCACCATGGTACTTCACCTCAACCGAGAGCAGTGGCCACGAGATCCGATCCAGAGAGATGATCCGATCAAGATACGTTCTTCTCCAGAAACTCCTTTTGCAGAGGCTCTGTACAACCCTGAGCGCCTCATCGCGTTGAAGGAGTGTTGGGATGGCATTCTTTGTCCCATCTTCTTCATCAACAGCCCCTCCACTCAGAATAACCTGATCTGTGTCTTCGGCTTCTACCTGTACAGGTTGTGGTTCCGTAGGGCTTTCCGGTTTTGCCTCTGGAACAGGATCTGGTTCTGGCTCTTTCTTCTCATGAGGCCTGCCGGGCAGGATCTGAGGCGTAACCCCCCGATGTTGTGTCTCCCGATCTCCAAATTTCATCAGGATCTTCTCCCGGACAAGTCCTCCCATCACAAAAAACTCGCCGGGATCAAGAGTGATCAGCTCCTCAACCTCTTTCCGTGCATCAAAGAAATGGGAAACCGCCTTGAGATCGTTGTCAATTGTCAGTTTGCCGATGATCTGATTGTTGCACTGGCTGAGCACATTCTTCTGGACAAGCGACGGGCGCTGGGTTGCCACCAGAAGACCGAGTCCGCGTTTTCTTCCACGGCGGGAGATCTCCTCGATCATCTTGATGGAATCACGGGATTGCGGGATGAATTTGTCTGCTTCCTCAACGATCAGCAGAAACGGCCTCCTCAGCTCAGATTCAAGCTCATAGAGGATGTTCACGAGGGCTGTTGCTTTTGCCCGCATATCCACTTCCGATACATCAAAGACAACAAACCGTGAGGATAGGATTGCATCCCGCAAAACCGAATGGAGATCAACTGATTCAATATCGTAATCACAGCTTTCATCAGATCCGATCCAGATGATTGGAAACCGATCCTTGAGGGAGAAATATTCACCTTCGGTATCAATTAAGCAGAATCCAAGGTATGATTTGCAGAGATGTTCACAAAGAACAGCTATTCCCCAGCTCTTCCCGGCTCCTGACTGGGCAATAACACATGTCCTCCCAGTGACTAGCTCCTGCGCACTAATGCCAAGATCCCGATCTCCTACCCGTCCAACGCCCAGATCCATAGTATCTACAGAAAAATGGATGGAGAAAGAGTTAACAGTTGGGGCAGATCGATTGGAAAGATACTTAATCTTCGCTTCCCCCAATCGATCATTATGGCGATAGTAATCGGATCAGGTGCCGGTGGTGCAGCTGCTGCCAGGTATCTTGCTGAAGCTGGCCATAATGTTCTTATTATTGAACGGGGTCCGGAGGTACCGGGAAAGGATGCAGGTCATTATTATGCAAATGTCGATGCCGGTGTTCGCCTGATGCGCACCTTCTGCCTTGGCGGGACAACGATGGTCTCCGGCGGCAATGCACTCCGCTGCCTTGAAGAGGAGCTGAAGGATCTCGGAATCGATCTCAGGGACCACTATGCATCCGTAGAAAAAGAGCTTGATGTGCAGCTGCTTCCTGATGATCTGCTTGGCGATGGTACCCGCCGCCTGATGGATGCTGCCAGGACAATCGGCCTTCCAGTTCAGCGGATGCCGAAGTTCATCAATCCTGATCTCTGTTGCAAGGACGGACTCTGTGCTTTTGGGTGTCCTTTCGATGCCCGGTGGTCTGCGATAAAATTCATCAGAAAAGCAGAAGAGTTTGGAGCACGGGTGATCACAGAGAGAGTTGCAGATGAAGTGATCATCCGACATGGCGAAGCAGCAGGGGTGAGGTGCGGAAAGGAGATCTTCTGGGATGATCGTATAGTCTTGGCTGCAGGGGCGCTGGAAACACCCGGATTTCTGAACGCTCTCTCACTTCCGACAGCCCCTCTCTTTGCAGATACCTTCGTCTCGATTGGAGGTGTTCTCCCAGACATCGGCATGAACCGGGATGTTCCGATGGGATCATATATCCCATTTGATGGCGGAATCATCCTCCCCCATTACTCGCGCCCTCTTCATGCCCTCATGAATGACAGAGGGATCGCCGCTCAACCAGAAGACATCATAGGAATGATGGTGAAGATCAAGGATGAGGATTTTGGATCAGTGAATGAAACAATTCAGAAGAACGTCTCGGTGCGTGATGCCGGACGGCTTATTTTCGGTTCCACATATGCTGCATCTATACTCACAGAAGCCGGTGCCGATCCGGCGACATTTGTGACGACTCCCCTCAGGGGCTCGCACCCTTGCGGAACAGCAAGAATCGGCGTATCGGTTGATCTGAATCTGGAAACAGCTATTCCGGGACTATCTGTTTGCGATGCGTCAGTACTTCCGTCTGCACCCGGTGCCCCCCCAATTCTGGCAATAATCGCCCTTGCCAGATATGCAGTAGAAAAAATGAATGTGAGAGATCAGAGGAACTCCTGATCGTTCATGTACGGTCTGAGCACGTGTGGAATCTCAACAGAGCCGTCTTCGTACTGGTAATTCTCAAGGATGGCCCGGATTGTTCGGGAGGTAGCCACTTCAGTTGAGTTTAAGGTGTGAATATGATGTTTGGTCTCGAAATCATCGGGATCACGCATCCTCATGCCGAGCCGGACGGCCTGGTATGAGGTACAGTTCGAGCAGGATACAACCTCCCGGTATGCCTCTTCCCGTGGCATCCAGACCTCGATATCATACTTCTTTGCAGCAACCGTTCCTATATCGCCGGTGCAAATAAGGACGACATGGTAGGGGAGGCCGAGGTTTGTGTAGAGCTCCTCGGCATTTGCAAGGAGTTCTTCATGAATAGCAGGAGAATCATCCGGTTTGCAGAAGACAAACTGTTCGACTTTATGGAACTGGTGAACGCGGAAGAGGCCTTTTGTATCGATCCCGTGAGATCCGATCTCTTTTCTGAAACAGGGGGAGAGTCCTGCTAACCTGAGTGGAAGATTCTTCTCTTCAAAGATCTCGTCCTGATACATCGCGCAGAGGGGATGCTCGCTTGTTGCGATCAGGTATGATTCCGAATCCTCGATCTTGTACATGACATCCTCAAAATCCGAGAGATCGGTCACTCCTTCATATGAGGAGCGGTTCATCATGTACGGGGGGATGATCGGGGTAAAGCCCTTCTTCACCAGGAGGTCGATTGCATATCTCTGAAGTGCCATATCAAGGAGTGCAAGGTTTCCTTTCAGGTAAGAAAACCCCGCACCCGCTACACGTGCTGCCCGTTCAAAATCGGCCCAATCTCTCTCAACAGCAAGCTGACCGTGATTTTTTATGGGGAATGAAAATTCACGCTTTGTCCCGACCTTGCGAATCTCAACATTTCCGCTCTCATCTTCACCAACAGGGACACTTTCATCGAGGATATTTGGAAGCCGCATCAGGTAGTACCTGACCTTTTCAAGAGCTGCATCTTTCACCGAATCGAGCTCTTTTATCTTCTCAGGAAGTGCTTTTGCCTCTGCCAATAGAGCTGAGGTGTCACGGCCCGCTTTCCGCTCGGTATTGATCTCGCAGGAGATGGTGTTTCTCCGCTGGCGAAGCTGGTCGATCTCAACTTTCAGTTCCCGCACCTTCTTATCGGTCACTAAAAGGTCATCAACCCAGGAAAGTTTCTCTGAATCATTTCTTTTGATCAGATCGTTTTTGATCGTTTTGGGATATTCACGTACAAATTTAATATCAAGCAAGTAAGCCACCCTCATCTGAAGAGAATCTATCTATGATCTCTGTATCCAAGGTGTTTATGGTTTTCACCGAAAGCTTTCAGGAGAGATGTGGATCACTATATGATCAGAAGATACAAGACTCCGCGCAGGTACACGGACTTTGTTAAAAAAAAGGTATTTAGAACCGGGGTTTCCGGTGCTTTGGGAGGCAGTCACGGCAATAGACGGGTCTGCCCTCTGTTGGCTTAAAGGGGACTTCACATTCACAACCGCAATCTGCGCAGATTGCCTTTGACATCTCACGTGGACCATCAAAGTTTCTTGGGCCGCCGAAATTACCCCGGCCGCCAAAATTTCTTCCTTCCATTGTATGACTCATGCAGTTTTTAAGTTCTGCACCTAATATATGTTCTTTTAGTATAAAATACCCTCAGAAGATACAGAGGAGAGAGCTGTTGGGATGAAGCCCGGAGATTCAGAAAAAAAGCCCCGTATTCCTTGTCTTTTGAAGTATAAGCTCTATAGTGAACCTTTATATCAATATAGAGAATCCTCATATGATACATGGTGGCGGGAGTTTGGCTTGTTTCAAAACCATTGATATCCGGGAATACGAGTGTCAATCACCCATAAAGAATGCCCCTCTTTCAGAGATGGCGGAAAAAAACATTCATGATGCCATCGAGGGCAACAGGCATACAAGATGAAAATGATGGGGTGTTCCCATGCATTTTCATATAAAGGATTAGAACCGGGGTTTCCGGTACTTTGGGAGGCAGTCTCTGCAATAGACTGGCCTGCCCTCTGTTGGCTTAAAGGGGACTTCACATTCGCAACCGCAATCTGAACAGACTGCCTTTGACATCTCACGTGGACCATCAAATCTTCTTGGGCCGCCGAAGTTACCCCGGCCGCCAAAATTTCTTTCTTCCATTGTTTAGCTCATGCAGTTTTTAGGTTCTGCAAAAAAATATTGATCCCGAGACTATAAAAGACCATCCCAAGAAGCAACAATCCTTCCGTTCACCTATTTCTTCTCAATTGCTCTTTTTGCAGCTTCTGCAAGCTCACCAACAGTCTTCTGGAGTTCGTCACCAATCTGGCGGGTTTTATTCTCAATATGGTCACGTCCCTCCTGTGTCATGAAGAGCTTTTTACCAAGGACAATAACACTCTCAACGGTCAACTCCACATTTTTTGAGGTGAGCTGTATGAGATCTTCGATGGATGGGGTTTTTGATGTGGTGTCGTGAGAAGCTTCTTCTCCTGTAGATCCCTGTTCATGTGCCGCCGCCACTGGTTCTTCATCAAAGACATACCGGCCTTTGACAAATCGTCCCTGTCTCTCTTCTGTTGTCATGGGGAAGAATTATGATGCTGTCACTATTGAACCCTTCGACTCTGCCCAGACACGACTACACGGGAGTGTGATGAAATGCAGAATGGAGCAGTTCTCTGAGTTCATCTGGGTCCCGTACCGGTGGAAGGCAGCCTCCCTGCCTGCATGGATAGGCAACAGGTTCATCGGTATCTGTTGGGTAATCCTGTAATTTTGGCATTATTTCAACGAATTGTTCGAGAGTATGCGAGAGGTGAAGATGGGTTGCAAGCAGGTTGCCGGATGATCTGATTGCATCATCAAATATCCCGCTTTTACCGGTAGTTACCAGATCGATTGCGGCAGGAGAGAGATGATGATATGAACTTATACTATGGATATAGGCATTTGGGTGCTGGAGGAAGGCAGGTTGCAGACTCGACATCATTGAATCAGCAATTTCCCAAAAGTCCGGATTTCCGGTAATCCTGTTGAGGAGGAGAAGGTTATGAAGCATCACTGCATTACCTGATGGCCCGGCAGAATCTTCAGTATCCCGTGTCCTGAAGAGTGTGGTATCACCTGCTTCAAACCAGAACCATCCGCTTTTGGGATTGTAAAAGTGGCGAATAGCTGCTTCTGTATATTCAACTGCGAATAGAAGATATTCAGACTTCTGCGTTCCCTGATGGAGCTCAATTGATGCTGCAATCAGATCAGCATAATCTGAAAGGTAGGCAGATGAGGTGATTGTACCATTTATCATGGAATGGAAGAGCGACCCTCCGAATTCACTGAAGACTGATTGAAGCGTTGAAAAGGCATGTTCAGCTCTCAAAATGAGCTCTGGTTCCCTGAGGAGAAAACCAGAGCGTGCCAGGGCACCAATGATCTTCCCATTCACATCGAGGAGAATCTTCTCATCACGGAAAGGGCGGGGACGGGTTCTGCGAGCCTCAGCAAGTCTTTCTCTCACTCCGGGCAGCCATGAAGAATCATCATTTTCAGAGGTGAGGGATAGGGGAAGCTTCTCTTTATCGGCTGCATTTCCAAGCAGGAAATTGGCAGCTTTTTCTCCCTCTTCCTTATCAAAAAGTGATCGGATCTCCTCTTTTGACCAGAGATAGAAGCCACCCTCTTCTCCTCCGCTCTCAGCATCCTCAGCTGTATAGAAAAGCCCTTCTGGTGATGTGAGATCGGTTTTTACATAAGCTGCAATTCGGAGTGCTTCGGTTTTCAGGAGTGGATCTCTGGTAACGGCGTATCCTTCGGAAAAAGCATGCAGAAGGAGAGCCTGATCGCAAGCCATCTTCTCATAATGAGGGATCTTCCATTGCCTGTCGGTGGTATACCGGTGAAAGCCGCCACCAACCTGATCGTTTATCCCGCCTCTTCTCATTGCATGAAGAGTTGCAAGTGCCATCTCTGTGGCTTTTGGAATGCCTGCTATACTCCCGTGCCGCAGAAGGAAGCTGATACAGTGGGGTGAGGGAAATTTCATACGATCTCCAAATCCGGCATACTCCCGATCAAATGTTCTCAGGAGGGAATCATATGCAGCATCTGAGGGATTCTCTTCCTGTTGAAACCTCTCTGCCACCAGTATATCTCCGGCAAGGTATGATTGAACATTTCCTTCGACACGCCTCCCAAGTCTCTCAGCATCTTTGCGCCTCTCCTGCCATAACTCCCAGATCCGATCAAGGATTACGAGAAGTCCTGCACTTCCATACCGGGGATCTTTTGGGATATAGGTCCCGGCAAAAAAGGGCCGCTTATCCGGCGTCAGAACCAGTGTGAGTGGCCACCCCCCGCTTCCGGTCATCAGCTGGCAGGCGATCATTGCAATCCGATCGACTTCCGGGCGTTCCTCGCGATCCACTTTTACCGCAATAAACCTCCCTGAAAGTGCCTCTGCCACCTCCTGACTGGAGAATGACTCCCTGTTCATAACATGACACCAGTGGCAGGTTGAATATCCGACTGAAAGAAAGACCGGAATATCCGCTTCCCGTGCCTTCTCAAATGCCTCATCAGAGAACGGGTACCAATCAACTGGATTTTCTGCATGCTGACGGAGATAGGGGCTCTTCTCATCCAGAAGCCGGTTTGCCATACCGGATAATCGCAACTGATATGCTATTAATCCTCTCCTGCGGGCAGAGAGAAATCGGTATATACCTTAATTGAGTATTGTATTGATATGGAAAGACGTGGATTAACGCTTCATATCGCTTTATTTCTCTTTTTGGCAGGATGTATACTTTTTGCAGGGTGTGTTGGCGAGGAGACCGGACCACAGGCTCCGCTTCCAACAGCCACTCCAACGCCCACTACAACACCGACAGCTGCACTCACAAACGATGGTGCTGTTTCTTTCTCAGGAGCCGGGGATCAGAAGACCGTAATGCCCCTTTCGGCTGGTGTTCACCTGATTACACTCGAAATCGAGAAGCCGGATGGATCAGAACCCGGTGTATCAAGAGTCTCTATCTCAGGCGAGAAAGATGCCATTATGGTTGAAGGTAATTATACTCCTGAAGTCCGGTCTGATGCAATTATTGACGGGCATTACCGCTGGACATATGCATTCATGCTTTCTGAGAAAGCCGATGCAACAGTTGAAGTCAGCCAGACGGCACCCTGGAAACTTACCTTCGGCTTCCCTGAGATGATCAATGGGATCCCACCACAGACATTTACTGGTGTCGGCAACAAAGCCACTCCGTTCTTCATGATCCCGGCTGGAAATTATAGCTCTCAGATTACAGGTGAGAATCTGACTGTCATCAGTGTATGGCTTATGGATTACAATGGAAAATTCCTGATGGATGGTGACAGTGTTGCACCCCTTCCCTCCCACGAGCTACGGAATGACGACTTTGAACTCTATGTCGGGGATTATGCAACAACGGTTCCTGTTACAATAAAAGAAGGCGGCAATTATCTCTTTAACGTCGTCTGTGATGGCAGCTGGTCTGTTACATTCTCACCCGTAGAATAAAAGAGTCGGCAGGAGAATGGGAGAGATCTCTTTGATCTCCCCGGAGAATCGTTTTTTTTAATTGAAGCTATACACCTCTTTTGGAATAATTATCTCAAACTGTGCCCCATCACCGGGGGTGCCTGTCTCCCTCATGAGCATGCCGGTAATCGCGAGGATCTCCCGAGAGAGGAAGAGTCCAAAACAGGTATTTTTACCAACTCCGCGTTTAAATATGGCGTCTTTCTGATCGTTGGCAACACCGACTCCGTTATCTTTCCAAATGATATGAAGATCCTCATCACTCCGGCGGCAGTCAATGGTCACGGTGGTGGCATGCTCACCGTGACGAATGGTATTATCAAGAAGGTTTGAAAAGACCCTCTCAAGCATCGGATCTCCAAAGATTGAGATGCTTGTGCAATTATTTGTGATTATTACCGGATCTTTTGATTTCGGAATAAGCGCAGCAAGCTTCTGCCATTCCGGCTCGCTGATACCAAGGTTCTCATAGAGGCGGGTGAACTCGATATGGCGCTGGATTGTTCTCCCCGCCTCCTTCACCTTCTCCAGATATTTCCCTACCTCCGGATCATCACTCTTCTCTTCGGCAAACTCCAGATTACCGAGCAACACCATTACCTCATTGAGGATATCATGTCTCGTGATGCTGGAAAGAAGCTGGAGCTTTGTATTTGCAATTCGAACTGCCTCCTCTGCAATTCTCCTCCCGGTAATATCCTGAAATATCCCTCTTGTCTTCAGCCTTCCGTCCTCGACGAATGAATTGACATTCCCTTCGATATGGATCCGACGCCTGTCTTTTGTAAGAAAGACCGCCTGAACCCCACTCACCGCTTTTCCCAAGAGAACATCCTGAAATATACTCTGGCAGTGAGCAAGGGAATCCGGATGAATTATCTCAAAGAGAGAAAGGTTCTCTATCTCCTCATCTGAAAAACCCATCTTCTCTTTCCATGTCCTGTTAACAAAGATGAAACGCCCCTCTTCATCAACACTCTGGATCATCACATTGGCATTATCAAAGAAGTCGCGGTACCTCTCTTCACTCAACCGGAGCTCCATCTCAATCCGTTTCTGGTTTGTAATATCCCTGCTCGATCCGACGATATGCGTTATTTTTTCATCACGAATAACTGGTGTAAGGAGTGTCTCCCATGTTCTTTCACCAGCGGGAAGGATTAGTGTCTCTTCATAGATGATCGGCCCTTTGGTATCGAGACACCGCTGATAGTTCTCTGATACAACTGATCCAGCCTCTTCACCCAGGAGCTCTTCCGGTGTCTTCTCATGTAACATCTCTGTTGTCAGTCCCGTTGCACTCTCATGTGCGAGATTATTACGGATGAATCGGAACTTCCCATCATCTGTCACCCTGAGGAGGAATATGCAATCCTGTGTTCCATTAAAGACTGTTTCATACTCGGTTGCGATGCTCCGGATCTCCTCCTCAACGCGCTTCCTCTCGGTGATATCAGAGATCTGCTCAACGATGAAGATTACTTCTCCATTATCATCCAGAACCGGGTAGGATCGGCAATCCAGATAGCGATCCTGCTCAGGAAGGTACTTCTCTACCCTTTCCAGCTTTTTTGAACGAAGGGCCTTTTCTGTTGCACAGATGTCACACTGTCGACTTTGCCCGATCAACACAAAGCAGCGTCTCCCTCTCACCTCATCCGGCCGCTTATTCAGAAATGCGTACCCCGCCTGATTGTAATAGACAATCTTATGATCCGGCGTCTGGATGCCGATAATATCAGGTATGGCATCAAGTGTTGCCTGAAGGAGAAGTCTGTATCTCTCAAGATCTCTCTCCCTCCTTCTCTTCAATGCAGCATCTCTGATCCTGTTTTTTAT